>Ga0194134_10000076_pt1 | contig 136336 bp, 115 predicted proteins | sample TA2KigOff0mmetaG_FD_148602 | JGI IMG/M metagenome (GOLD analysis project Ga0194134, IMG submission 148602) | Freshwater microbial communities from Lake Tanganyika, Tanzania - TA2015056 Kigoma Offshore 0m | ecosystem: Environmental > Aquatic > Freshwater > Lake | place: Tanzania: Lake...
CCAGCCGGTGGTGCATCGGCCTTGAAGGCACGCGACCGCGCGATCAGGAAATCGAGGATATGATCGCGCAGCGCATGATAGCCCGGCATGTGGTGCAGATTGGCCCGCGTGCGCGGCTTGGGCAGTGTGTTTACCACAACCTCGGCGATGCGCGCCTCTGGCCCATTGGACATGAGCAGGATGCGATCCGCGAGCAAGATTGCCTCATCCACATCATGGGTGATCATGAAGCCGGTCTGTTCGGATTCGGCGACAAGGCGCGCAACCTCATCCTGAAGCGCGCCGCGTGTCAGCGCATCAAGCGCCGAGAAGGGTTCATCCATCAGCAGCATTTTCGGATGGATGGCCAGCGCACGGGCAATGCCGACGCGCTGCTTCATGCCGCCGGAAAGCTCCGCCGGTTTGCGATCCGCGGCGTGATCCAGGCCAACGCGCTTCAGGGCTTCCCGCGCGGCGGCATCACAGGCAGCGCGCGACCAATTGCGATGGCGGCAGGAAATGGCGAAGGCGACATTGCCGGCGGCGGTCATCCAAGGCATCAGCGCATGGCCCTGAAACACCACGGCGCGATCAAGCGATGGGCCGGTGATGGCCTCGCCATCCACAATCACCGCGCCATCATCCGGCGCTTCAAGCCCGGCCAGGATATTCAGGATGGTCGTTTTGCCGCAGCCCGAATGCCCGACCAGGCAGACGAATTCGCCCTGGGCAATGCCAAACCAGACATCCTGGAAAATCGTGGTCGGCCCATAGCGGCGCGCGACACCTTCAATGGAAACATAGGCGGTCATGGCGTTACTCCCGCCAGGCCACGGCACGTGCGCCGAGGCCAAGCAGCCGGTCCAGCGCAAGCCCGACAAGCCCGATCATGAGAATGGCAATCACGATATCGGCGATGGAAAGATTGTTCCATTGATTCCAAACCCAATAACCAATCCCGGTGCCGCCCACCAACATCTCGGCGGCCACAATCACCAGCCAGGCAATGCCGATCGAAATGCGCATGCCGGTCACAATGGTGGGCGCGGCGGCGGGCAGAATGACGCGAATGGCGGTGCGCCAGCGCCCCGCTTCCAGCGTGCGCGCGACATTCAGCCATTCGCGCCGCACAGTTGCGACACCAAAGGCCGTGTTCAGCAGCATGGGCCAGATGGAGCAGATGAAAATCACAAACACCCCTGAAATCGCACTATCCTTGATGGAATAAAGCGCGAGTGGCATCCAGGCGAGCGGCGAGACCGGGCGCAGCACCTGAATAAAGGGATTGAGCGCAGCATTCAGCAAGGGCGACATGCCAATGACGAAGCCAAGCGGAATGGCAATAATCGCGGCAAGCCCGAAGCCCGCGCCAACGCGCAGCAGCGAATAGGCGATTTGCACGCCAATCCCCTGATCATTCGGCCCGCGTACATAAAAGGGATCGGCGAGCAATTCCAAAAGCCGCACGCCAATCGCGCTTGGGCCGGGCATGGGTGTGGTGCCGCCCTGCGCTGCCGCCTGCCCCAAAAGCGCGGCATATTCAGGATCAAGCGCAGGACCGCCGCCGCCTGATTTGGGCATGACGGCAATCTCCCAGGCGCCCAGGAACAGTGCCAGGATCAGCAGGGAAAGCCCGGCGGAACGCCACAAGGATACGCTGGCAGACATTACGAACGGCGAATGGTGAAGCTATTGAGATAGGCTTCCGGCTGCGCCGGATCAAAATCACGCCCGAAAATGCGATGCGTGCGCGAAGCACTCGCCGGCACGGTTATGCCAAGCTCGCGCATGGCGCGCCCTGCCTCGGTCGCCAGAAACACCTGCTGCGCCACGGCCGTGTAATCCACATCGCCGCGGATTTGGCCCCAGCGCTTCATTTGCGTCAGGATCCAGACCGCCATGGAATGCCACGGGAAAGGATCGAAATTGATCCGGTCCGGCACGCGCTGCACGCGGCCAAGACCATCAGCAAAGGTGCCGGTCAGCACCTGTTCCACCACGGTTGGCGGCTGGTTCAGGTAATTCTGCCCCGATATGGCTTGCGCCACTTCGCGCCGGTTTTCTGCCTTGGAAGCATAACCGGTCGCTTCCACAATCGCGCGCATGAGGGCTGCGAAGGTATTGGGCGTTTCGGTCATCATGCCGCGCGGTACGGCGAAGGCGCAGCAGGGGTGACCATCCCAGAGTTCCTTAGTCAACACATGAATAAAGCCAACACCATCAAACACCGCACGCTGATTGAAGGGATCGGGGCCCAGGAACCCATCAATATTATCGGCGCGCAGATTGGCGACCATCTCAGGCGGCGGCACGGCGCGGATTTGGATGTCGCGGTCAGGATCAAGTCCAGCTTCCGCGACATAGGCGCGCAGCAGATAATTATGCACCGAAAAATCAAACGGCACCGCAAAGCGGAAGCCCTTCCAATCCTTCGGGTCGCGCTTTTCCTTGTGCTTATTGGCAAGCGTAATCGCCTGGCCATTGGTATTCTCAATCGCCGCGACGGACCATGGCACGGGCTGCGCCACACCGATGCCAAGCGACATCGCAACCGGCATTGGGGAGAGCATATGCGCCGCGTCATATTCACGCGCGATGGATTTATCGCGGATCACGGCCCAGCCTGCGGTGCGGATCACTTCCACATTCAGGCCATTGCGCCTGTAGAAGCCCATGGGATCGGCCATGATGATCGGCGTCGCGCAAGTGATCGGAATGAAACCGATTTTCAGGTCGCGCTTTTCCGGCGCGCCAGCACCTTGCGCCATGGCTTCGCGTGCCCGGGCCAGCGGGAAGATGCTATCAAGCGCGGCAAACAGCGTGCCGGCACCAACCGCATTGATCAGCGCACGCCGCGTGGCCGCTTGCGGAAAGGCAGCGCGCAGCACCGCTTCCTGCGCGACCTCCCCATAGGCACCGGTGCCATCGGCTGGCGCGGCATCACACACAAAACCCGCGTTATGAGTGGCACCGCAGACACAAGCAGCAGGGCGAAGCGAAGGGGGGCGAGGGCGAAAGGCCATGTGACATCTCCTGGTTTGCAAGCGCAGGGCGCTATTCGGTTTGGATTAGCAAGGCGTGTGCCGTGTGTTTGGGCGAAAAGGCTGCGTCAATGAGGGCAGAAAGCCCGCAAAATGACCGAGTTGATGAAAATTTAAGCATTTCACCCCAAGCCAACCCTGCCGGCTTGGTGCGTGATACACTCAGCGCTGGTCAGACCACCGGACTCTTGCCGCCATCCACATTGATCGCGGTGCCGCTGATGAAGCCGCCCTGTTCGCTCGCGAGCAGCAGCGCTAGGGCAGCGAATTCCTCGGCCTCTCCGATGCGCCCGAGTGGCACGGCCTTGCCCTGTTCGGCCTTCCAATCTTCCCAGGAGATGTTGCGCTGTTCGGCGGCATGCCGGCGCACCCATTGATCGCTTTCAATAATGCCGACCAGCATGGCATTCACCAGCACATTATGGGGGGCGAATTCGCTCGCCATCGCCTTGGTCAGCGCCATGCCGGCAGCGCGTGATACCGATGTCGGCGTGGACCCCGCCAAGGGCGCCTTGGCGCCAATATTCAGCACATTGATGATGCGGCCCCATTTGCGATCCCGCATCGCCGGCAGCGCCAGCCGACAGAAGCGGATCGCGGCAAACAGCTTCAGATCCAGATCATCCTGCCAAAGCGCATCGGATACCTCGAGGAATCCGCCGCGCTGGGATGTGCCGGCATTATTGATCAGGATATCCACCTGACCGAGCCCTTTCACCGCCGCCGCATAGGCAGCCTCGCAGCCCTTAGCAGTGCGGATATCGGCGGCAATGGCGGCCACCTTGGCGGTGGGGGCGGCAGCGCGGATTTCGGCTTCAGCCTTGGCAAGGCTCTCTGCCCCGCGCGCCACAATCGCGACATGCCCGCCCGATTCAGCAAACATTTTCGCCATGGCAAGCCCAAGCCCCTTGGACCCGCCGGTGATGAGCGCGGCGCGCCCATTCAAGGTGATATTCATGGATTACTCCCCCAATGAAGACACCCATCCTGCCGCAAGTGGCGGGGGACGCAAACCGGCGCGAAAAAGGGGAAGCTGGGGCGACCAACGGGACTCGAACCCGTGACATCCAAGACCACAACCTGGCGCTCTACCAACTGAGCTATGGCCGCCACCAACAAGGCTGAGATAGGCCCGCCCACCCGGCGCCGTCAACCGCGCGGCCTTGGGTTGCGCGGGCGCGGCGCAAAATGTCACTAAGGGTCAATGTCTTCCACCGCACCTGCCCGCCCCCTGGCCCTGCCGATTGCCCTGGTGATCGGCTGCGCGGTGTGTGGCGCCATGCTCGCCATGGGCTTGCGCCAATCCTTCGGCCTGTTCTTGGCACCCATGACCACGGAACATGGCTGGGCCGCGCAGGATTTCGCCTTTGCCATTGGCCTGCAGGTGCTGATCAATGGCATAAGCCAGCCCTTCATGGGCCAATTGGCCGATCGCTTCGGCGGTCGGCGCGTGGTGATGGGCGGTGCCGTGCTGTATTGCATCGGCATTCTGGGCATGGCGCTTTCGGAATCCGTGCTGCCTTTCACCTTTTTTGCCGGCTTCATCATGGGTATGGCGGTCTCCGCCGCAGGCATGCCCACCATCATTGCAAGCCTGACGCGCATGTTGCCGCCTGAGATGCGCGGGCGCGCAACCGGGCTTGGCACGGCGGGGTCCTCGGCAGGGCAATTCCTGGTGGTGCCGCTGGCGGGCTTTGCCATTCAGGGCTTTGGCTGGCAGGGCGCGCTATTCGCCATGGCGATGGCGACGCTGTTCATGATCCCGCTGGCGCTACCCCTGGCTGATCGGCAGGCCGCACCCGCCCCTGGCGTGGCCGAGGATCATGAAACCGCCCGTTCCGCCATGGGCCGCGCTTTGCGTGACCCCAGCTTCTGGTATCTGTCTTCCGGCAATTTCGTCTGCGGCCTGCATGTGTCCTTCCTGACCGTGCATCTGCCGGGCTTTGTCCATAGCTGCGGCCTGCCGCTTTATGTCGGCGCTGGCGCCATTTCCATGATCGGGCTGTTCAACATCGTCGGTTCATTGGCTGCCGGGGAATTATCGCAACGCTGGAAGCGGCGCGAATTGCTGGTGGGCATTTTCGCAGCCCGCGCCGTGCTGATGACAGTGTTTTTGCTGGCCGAAAAAACCGCGCTGAATGTGATGATCTTCTCGGCCATGATGGGGCTGCTCTGGCTTTCCACCGTGCCGCCAAGTCTTGCGCTATGTGCGCGCAATTGGGGCTTGCGGTGGCTGGCGACAAATTTCGGCATGGTCTTTGTCAGCCATCAGATTGGCGGCTTCACCGGCGCCTTCCTGGGCGGGATTATCTTTGACCGCACCGGGTCTTATGATCTGATGTGGGTGATAGGCATTCTGGCCGCGGTCTTTGCCGCCGTGATCCATATCCCTGTGCGTGACGGCCCGCGCGCCCAGCCCGCCGCCGCCTGATTTGTTCCGAAAGGGTTTTCCATGCGTCTTGCCCTGATCCATGCGCTGCGCCATTCGCCGCCGCCGATTGAAGCCGCCTTCGCGCGGCTTTGGCCTGGCCAGACGCTGATGAATTTGTTGGATGACAGCCTTTCCGCCGATCTGGCGCGGGAGGGCAAGCTCACGCCGCGCATGACAGAGCGTTTTTTGACGCTGGCGCGCTATGCCGCTGGCACCGGGGCGGATGGTATCCTGTTTACCTGCTCTGCCTTCGGCCCCTGCATTGAAGCCTGCGCGCGCGATCTGGCGCCGATGCCCGTGCTGAAACCGAATGAGGCGATGATCGAAGAAGCCATCACCAAAGGCAAACGCATCGGGCTTTTGGTGACTTTCGCCGGCACCATCCCTTCCATGATCCCGGAATTCCCGCCGGGCATCACCGTGGTGCCGAAACTGGCCGAAGGTGCGCTCGCCGCCTTGGATGCGGGTGATTTGGCAACGCATGACCGGCTGGCGGCGGAAGCGGCGCGCGATTTGGCGGATTGTGATGCCATCGCGCTTGGCCAGTTCAGCCTGGCGCGCGCCAAATCCCTGGTGGAGCAAGCCACCGGCAAGCCCGTGCTGACCACGCCCGATAGTGCGGTGTTGAAGCTGAAGCGGTTGCTGGGTGGTTAAGACCTAAACGGGCAGGCTCGCCACCGCGATCAAGCCACCCTCAGGCCGGTTCTGCAGCACAACATCGCCACCATGGCCGCGCAGGATATTGCGCGCGATGGTCAAGCCAAGCCCAGTGCCGCCGGTTTCACGATTGCGGCTGGCCTCCAGCCGGCGGAAGGGGGTGAACACCGCCTCCAACTCCGCTTCCGGAATGCCGGGGCCTTCATCGGCGATGGTCAGGCGCACCAGGCCGGCATCTTCTTGCGCCAGCGTGAGCCGCGCCGCGCCGCCGTAATTCAGCGCATTGGCGACAAGGTTGGCGATGGCGCGCTTCAAGGCCAAAGGCTTGGCGCGGATGACAAGCTTTTCCGGGCCCTCATAGCTGATCTTTTCTGCATGATCGGGATGCGCGTCACTCGCCTCATCGGCCACGGTGCGGCACAGGGCGGCGATGTCCATCTGGGCCGCGGGTTCTGTCGCGGCATCATCACGCGCAAAGGCAAGTGTGGCGCCGATCATCGCTTCCATTTCATCCAAATCAGCCAGCATTTTGCGCCGCTGTTCATCATCATCCATGAATTCAGCGCGTAGTTTCAGCCGTGTGATCGGCGTGCGCAGATCGTGCCCAATCGCGGCCAGCATTTGCGTCCGGTCCGCCACAAAAAGCCTGATACGCGCGGCCATTTCATTAAAGGCGCGGGCAGCGGTGGCGACCTCGGTCGGGCCATTTTCAGACAAGGGCGGCGCATTCACATCGCGCCCGAGCCTATTCGCCGCCTCCGCCAAAAGCCGCACCGGGCGCATGAGCCGCGCCACCGCCCAAAGGATCAGCAAAACCGCCGCCAGCGTCATGCCGAAAAAGGCGGCAAGGAAAGTATCCGAATGCCAGGGCCTGGGTGGCGGCAAGGATGCGCGCAGATTAAGCCAAGGCCCATCCGGCAGCCGCAGCGATGCGGCAAATCCGGCCGAGCCCAATTCCGCAATGCGGATTTCGCGCGGGCGCAGCCGTGGGGGGCCGGAAGCCAGCAAATCCAGCCGAAACAACCGCAGGATATGGGGCGAAACGGGGGGGGCGCCCACGCGGACAATCGGCGCCAAATCCAAATCCACCGTCAGCCCGTCGGGCATATCAAGATCAGCGATGATTTGCGCGCGCCGATCAGGCGCTGAGAGCACCGCCGCGCGCCAGGCACCAAGGCTGCGCCCGGCAATCTCACGCGCTTGGACAAAGCGCTGCAAATCCACGCGATCCAAGGCGTGGATGGTAAGCCCCGCCGCCTGCACCAACATGAGCGCTACAATCAGCGCAACCGCCGTGCGCCCGCCAAGGCTGCCCGGCCACCAGCGCCGCCGTGGGGGCGCGGCGACAGGGGCGGCTTCAGCCACGATCCACCGTGGTGGCCAGCACGTAGCCGCCGCCGCGCACGGTCTTGATCAAGGCGGGGTTGCGGCCATCATCTTCCAACCGGCGCCGCAGCCGCGACACCGCGACATCAATCGCGCGGTCATAAGGGCCGGCTTGCCGCCCGCGCAGCAAATCCATCAGCATATCACGCGTCAGCACGCGATTGGGCCGATCCAGCAACACCAGCAGCAATTCATATTCGCCGCCGGTCAGCGGCACCTCCACCCCATCGGGGTTGAGCAAGCGCCGGCGGGAAGGCTCCAAAGTCCAGCCGGAAAAGCGGATCAGCTTTGCGGGCGGTTCCTTGGCCGCTGTGCCATCGCCAGAGGCACGGCGCAGCACGGCGCGAATGCGCGCCAGCAATTCGCGCGGGTTGAAGGGTTTGGCCAGATAATCATCGGCGCCGAGTTCAAGCCCCACAATGCGGTCCGTTTCTTCCCCCATCGCGGTCAGGATCACGATCGGCACATCGGATTGGGTGCGGAGCCAGCGTGCGAAATCAAGCCCGGTTTCGCCGGGCATCATGAGATCGAGCACGACAAGATGATAGCGCCCAAGCGGCCATAGCCGGCGGGCTTCGCGCGCATCCCGCGCGGCGCTGACCCGCAAGCCCTGTTTTTCCAGGAAGCGCGAGAGCAAGTCGCGGATTTCGCGATCATCATCAACAATCAGGATATGCGGTGCGTTTTCCATGCCGAGTTACATGCGGGTTTTCATCGCGTAGTTCATCAGCCCATGTTGCGAATTGTATCGGGTGCCTTGTTGGTTGCTGTTCGTTTCACTCTGCCACGCCCAACGCCTTTTGCCAGCAATATTCGCAACCCAGACTCCAGCCTATCGGAACAGCGCCTGAACTGCCCCTGCCTACCCTGGGCCTGCCTCCGCCGATGCGCCCTGGCCTTGCCGCCGGGGCGCATCTTTTTTGCCGTGCCGTCACGGATATTCTAAGCAGCGGCAATGACAAAACTGACCGCGTTGCTGGCCGCCGATGCGCCAGAATGGGCCGGGCACGCTTTGGCGGCACTCACGACACTTGATCCGCAACTGGCTGCCATTCCGCAAACCGCCGGCACCCTGCCCTGGCGACGGCGGGAAGCGGGCTTTACCGGGCTGCTCAGAAGCCTTTGCGGGCAAATGATCTCCAATCAGGCCGCCACCGCCATTTGGGGACGGCTTGCCACCCTGCCGGGGGCGCTTACGCCCGCTGGCTTGCTGGCGCTGGATGATGAGGCGCTGCGACAGGCCGGGCTGTCACGCCCTAAGCTTGCCCATGCGCGCGCCCTGGCGACCGCCTTCGCTGAAGGGCAGCTTTCGGCTGAGGGGCTGTCGGCCCTATCGGATGAAGCGGCGATTGCCGCCATTGCCGCCATTCCGGGCTTCGGCTCCTGGACCGCTGAAGTGCATTTGCTGTTCGGCCATGATCGGCCCGATATTTTTCCAGCAGGTGATCTGGCCTTGGCGGCTTCGCTCACGGCATTACGAGGCCTGCCGGAACGCCCCAAACCCAAACAGCTTGCGGAAATTTCTAGGGCCTGGGCGCCTTGGCGATCCATGGCGGCGCGGCTGCTTTGGCATCATTGGCGCCATGTGACAGGCCGCCCCGCGGGGGAATAGCGGCGGCTGGAACCCACAGGCCAAGATGCTTGTTTTGTTTCGGCAATATTAAAACGTTTTTGCCGGTTTGTTTACCAAATTCCCGGATAACGCCGGGTGTGAACGCCCAACCCGCCAGCAAACTTCGTGACTTCAATGCCCGGCGTTATGAGCCAGCGACTTTTCTTGACCGCGGCGTCGCCGTGCCCTTCACCACCCCCATTCTGATGGGCGCGCGCGCAAGACCAAGCGAAGATCGCGAAGGGCTGGAAGTCATTATCGCGAATCCGTCAGGTTCCGATGGTGTCTATATTCTGCCCTGGGTCGCCATTCCGCAGATTTGCAGCCCAACGCTTTATGATCGCCGGCTTTGGTATCTACTCCGCGACGTCAAAATCCTCTCGCCACGGATCGTACGGGATGCGGTGGAAGCGGCAGCCCTTGAAGGCTTGGCGGGGCGGGCAGCATCCGAGGCCGTTCGCGCGGCACGCATGGCCCGGGAAGCGCGCGAAAAGCGGATCAATTTCGCTCTGCTCCTTAATCTGATCAAACATGTTGAAAGGCCAAATGCGGCGCATGCCTCGCCTGAACTGGATGATCCCCGGGAATTGAAGATGCAAAGCCAGCGTGCGGTGTTGCAAACGGCCCAGCAGCTAAGCATGACAACGGAAGCCGTGGCCAATGCGCTTGAAGAATTATCGAAGGCCTTCAATGGCTTTGGCTTGCCTGCCGATAAGGACCCAACCCCATCACGGGAATTGATTCAGCATCTTCAAGGACTGGCAGGTGACATCGGCGTCTGGCGACAGGAATTTCCAGACGCGGCCGGGGCCACAACCGCGAGCCTGCTGCAGGAATCGCTTGAACATACAATGAATTGCGCAGCGCAATCGGTCGAGGAATTCGACCTGTTGCTTGGCGATACCTTCGCAGCCATCAAGGCTTGGCACCAGGACAGAAACGAACTCCACCAGCGACTGACCCGCTTGGACTCGCTGCTGGATGGCTGGGACATGATCCTTGGCGTTTGGAATAGCGTCTCCCCGTCCGAAAGGGAGAACGCCATCATGGAAATGGCGTTGTTGGCGCCCATCCTGCCCAAGGAGATATCAGGCTGGTTCGGCGTTGATGTCGATTGGGCAAGGCCATATCGCAACCTCAAAATTGTCCAACAATTCGAAGACTGGCGCAGCGGGCGCGCCCTGGACATGGTCGCGCGCAACGAAAACTTGATCCATTTTCAGGGCAAGAGCCGTATCAGGCTGATGGAAGCCCAGCGTCAGGCTGCCAAAAAACGCGCAGATGCCGGAACCCAGAACAGGGCGGCCAAAGGGACGGGCAGCGTCATCGCCGACCGACCCTCGGCCAAGAATAAGCTCACTGAAACCCGGCATCTTGTCTACGCTTTGGCTTCGGCATCCGACATGGCGCTGACCAATGTGGTCGAAATCCTGGATGGTCTGCCGAATAGGCTGGAGGCAGATAGGCTGCTGGATGCCGCACGCCCAAGGCTGCGCCAGATTCGCCCGGCACGCAGCCTGCAATTCACCAGGCTGCTTTTCCTGCCGCTGGATGGCGCGATTGTGGACAATAAGGAATGGCGACGCGGCGATGCGCGCCTGCCGCGCACCGCCCTTCCGGGCATCGCCGAAGCGTTGCGCCTTTCCATGAAGGGCGAAGCGGAGCGCCTTGAAGAAAGCTTTTCCGGGAAGAATTTTCAGGATTTAGGGGTAGTGGATCGGGCAGGACGCGCGCTTTGGGCCGCAGCCGGGGTACATGCGCCCAATCTGCAACCCGGTCCAAATTGGGAGAAGACCGGCCTCCGCCCCGAGGATTTCACCGCGCTGGTCCAGATGGCCGCGCCGGTCTGGCGGCACGCAGCGGGCGGATGTGATCCGGATTTCGGAAATCCTCCTTGGTCCGGAAAAGGCGTTGGAATTGGCGGGCCCTGGCAGCAAAGCCACGGTCCAGGCGGGCGGCCAGCGATAAAACAAGGGGGTTCCAAGCCTGGCAGGGCTGCGCCATGATCGCTTCATCGGCAACTTACCCTTTCAGGATATTCCCATGGCTCTCCGCTGCGATTTGATCATTCGCGATGCGACCATCATTGACGGCACCGGCGCGTCAAGCCGGCGCGGTGATATTGGTGTCTCCGGCGACCGCATTGTGGCGCTTGGCGATCTGGGCGGCGCGAGCGCGGACCGCGAAGTAATGGCGGGCGGCAAGGCCGTGGCGCCCGGCTTCATTGACAGCCACACGCATGATGACCGCGCCGTGCTGTGTGGCCCCGCCTGCATGACCTGCAAGATCAGCCAGGGGGTCACTACCGTTGTTGTCGGCAATTGCGGGGTCAGCCTATCCCCCGCGCGTTTTTCCAAGCGCCCGCCGCCGCCGCTGGACCTGATCGGCGAAGATGGCTGGTGGCGCTTTGATAGTTTCGGCGATTACGCGCATGAGCTGAAAAAACAGGGCTCAGAGGTCAATACCTATGCGCTGGTCGGCCATCAGACCATGCGCGTTGAAGCCATGGATGGCGATGTGATGCGCGTTGCCAATGACGGCGAGATTGAACGCATGCGGCTGCGCGTGAAGCAATCCTTGGCCGAAGGTGCTTCGGGCTTTTCGACAGGGCTCTACTATCCGCTGAACATGCACGCCACGACCGAGGAAGTGATCGCCGTGGCCGAGCCACTCCGCGCCTATGGCGGCATTTATGTGACGCATATGCGCGATGAGGCGGATCGTGTTTGCGCTTCCATCGAGGAAACCTTGAAGATCGGTGATCGTGTCGGCTGTCCGGTTTGGATCAGCCACCACAAATGCTCGATGCCGGAAAATTATGGGCGTTCCACGCAGACACTGGCGCTGATTGATGCTTATGCGCAAAGCCAGGAAGTCTGTTTTGACGTCTATCCCTATCCGGCGGGGTCGACCGTGCTGATGCCGGATCGGCTGCGCGATGATGTGAAGGTGATGATCACCTGGTCCATCCCGCATCCTGAGATGGCCGGCAAGTATTTGTCCGACATCGCGCGCGGCTGGAATACGGATATTCGCATGGCCGCCGAGCGTCTGCTGCCGGCGGGGCAAATCACCTTCCAGATGGATGAAGCGGATGTGCGCCGCATCATGGCGCATCCCATGTCAGTGATCGGGTCGGACGGCATTCCGCATGATGCGCATCCCCATCCGCGGCTTTGGGGCACTTTCCCGCGCGTGCTTGGCCTTTATGCGCGCGAATTGCGCCTGTTCAGCCTTGAGACCGCCGTGCATAAAATGACCGGTCGCCCTGCGGCTGTATTCGGCATGGTGGATCGCGGCGTCATTCGCGAAGGCGCCTATGCAGATTTGGTGATATTCGACCCCGATACGGTGATTGACCGCGCCACTTTCGAAAACCCGAAACAGGAAAGTGCCGGGATCGAGGAGGTTTGGGCCAATGGCATCTCAACCTTTGTCGCCGGCAAGGGCGCGACAGGGGAAAAGCCGGGCCGCTTGGTCACGCGCGGGCGGGCGTAGTTTGTCAATTCCAGCGCCAGCGCCAATCAGCCCAGGCAACAACCAAACCTGTAAGTGACAGTGCAAGCCCCGCCGCAAATACCGCGGCGTGGCTTTCATCCGTCGCGCGAAAAAGCGCCGCCAGCGCAAAGCCTGACAAGGCCTGCGCCACCGCAAACCCAGCGGTCACGCGCACCCAGATCACCCCCGCCAAGGCGCCGGCACGTTCACGCGCCGCCGACAATGCCACGGTGGTAATGCCAAGCGCGGCCAAGCCCGAAACCAAGCCAAGCGGCACCAGCACCCAAAGCTCCTCAGGCAAGGCCAGGCCAAGCGCGATGCTTTGAATCACCATCCAGACCATAATGGCCAAGCGCCCGCCCCAGCGGTCCACCGCGCGCCCGCCCAGCACAGCGCCAGCGATGCAGCCGAGGCCAAAGAGCACCCACATGCCAGCCCCCATCTCCACGCCAAGCCCCCTGCCCCGCGCTGCCAGGTCTGACAAGTAAAGCATGGGCGGCACCAGCCCCGCGCCTGAAATCGCATAGGCCATGGTAATGCCAAACGCCGGTGGGGCGCGGCCTTCCGGGGCGGTTTCTGCTGCTGGCGGGCGCGGCCAAAAGGGGCGCATCAGCAGCCAAAGAACCAAAGTGACCAAGGCCAGCCCAAGCCACGCCAGGGAAACGCCACCTTGCAGCAAAAGCGGCACCAGGAGCGCGCCAAGCGTAATGCCGCCCCCCACGCCAAACAGCACCAAGCCGCCCGCGCGCCCGCGCCCTTCCGGTGGCGTGACCGCCTGCACCGAAGGCCCGGCGAGCCCCATCAACATGCCGCCCGAAATACCCGCAAGGCAGCGCCAAAACCCAAGCCAAGCCAGGCCGCCATGCCAGGCACAGGCGGCAAAGGCCAACATCGCCATGGCCATGCCCATATCCAAGGCGCGCGGCACGGAAACCCGCCGCGCCAAAGCCCGCACGCCACCCACACCAATCAAATAGCCACTGAGGTTGAGCGCACCGAGCAAGCCGGCTTCCGCGCCATCCACCCAACCGGCCGCCACCATCGCCGGAAACAGCGGCACATAGGAAAAACGCGCCAGCCCAATCCCGGTGCAGGTTGCCGCCGTGCCGGAAAGCGCAATGAGGGTTAAGGCTTTCATCGCGGCAAGGCTGCGCGCCATGAAAGCCACGCAAATACGCGCGCGGCTTGGATTATCCGGTGAATGGGCCAGGCCTTTGCGGAGGCGGTGATGCGCAAATTTTTCACTTGGGCGAATAAGTGGCGCGGCTGCCGGCCTCAGCGCCCGCGATGCCCGCTACCGCCAGGATTGGCACATGCGCCAGATACAGCATCCGTGATCCACTCCCTTTTGCGGCGCTGGGTGCCTTTCCGCAGGCGATCAGGCTAGGCGAATTCAGTCATCAAGACCAGAAAGCCTGGCAAGGGCAAACCGATCACTGCGACGATCCCGGGGCGATACGGGCCGGATGGCGGCTTGGTGACAGATCGCCAGGTGCTGCAAAGCCATTGCCCTTTCAGGTCACGCGCATGACGACGCTTGACGCCCCCAGATGGCGGGGGGACAAAGCCCGCGAACACATCGCCAGTCCGGGATCACATGACACGCTTCAAGGGGCCGCTGCTATTGGTGGTGGCCATGGCGCTTTTTGCGCTGCTCGATGCCAATTCGAAGCTGCTGGCTGGACGCTATGGCGCTGATCAGGTGTTGATCATCCGCTATGGGACCTTGCTTCTGCTGCTTGGCGTGATGCGGCTTGTGTGGCGCGGCGCGGGCGGGCCGATCCATACCGCGCATCCTTGGCTGCACCTGCTGCGCGCGCTGTGCATGGCCGGTTCTGCCTATGGTTTCTTTCTGGCCTTTCGCGATATTCCGCTGGCGGAAGGCTATCTGGTTTATTTCACCGCCCCCTTTTTCACGCTGCTGCTGGCCGCCTTTGTGCTGGGCGAAAGAAATGGCGTTGCGGTTTGGTTTTGGTCTGCGGTCGGTTTTCTTGGGGTCATGGTCGCGATGTTTCCGGCCCTTGCCCTGACCGAGACTGCGGCAGAGATCCCTTGGCATGCCTATGGCTGGGCCTTCCTTGGCACCATGACCTATGCTGGGTTTTTGACCCTGAGCCGCATGCTGCGCGCGGAACAAAATGCGGCGCGCCTGATCTTTTGGTCTTCTGGCCCGCTATTCCTGGCGATACTTCCCTTTGCAGTCGCCGAATGGGTGGCACCCAATGCGCTTGATTGGATGACACTGATCGCCAATGGGCTTTTTGCCGGTGGGGCAACCCTGGCCCTGGCAATCGCCTTCAGCATTGACCGCGCGGTTAGGCTGGCGCCGCTGGAATTCACGGCCCTGGTCTTCGCGCTGATCCTGGATGCCGCCATCTGGCAGCTATGGCCAGGCGGCTGGACCCTGGCCGGCGCGGCAATCGTTGTCTTTGCCTGTTTAATGAGCGAACGCGCCGCACGCACCGATCAGCATTAAAGACCAGCACGTCAGGGAATTTCGGCTGGGAATTGGTGCGCCCCATCCGCGCCAAGCGGCAGCGCCACAACGCGCCGCACCGCTGAGACGTGCAGGACACCGTAAAGATGCGGAAACAGCCCGGGGCGAGAGCCACCACTGGCGGCTTCCCATTTCAGTGCTTCCCCAAGTGCGTCCGCCGCCACTTCCACCATCAACAGATCGGCAACCCCAGCGCGATGCTTGGCCGCGCTGGTACGCAATTGTTCGGCCGCCGAAAAATGCAGGAACCCATCGCGCCGATCATCCGCGCTGCCTTGGTAAAAACCCAACGCCTCTGCCGCGCGCCAATCGCCCTCGCGAACAAGGGTATAGACAAAGCGATCCTTGGTCATGTCTTTCGCCATTATGTGAATACGGGTTTTACCGATTGCAAATTGGTGGCGCGCTGCATGGATAGTCAAGCAAAGCCCTTTTTTGTTTCCGGACACGCTTTGGCCCTTGGCATCGCCATCAATTTGGAAGGCGCCAAAATCGCTGGATGCTGTCTGATGCTGGATTTTGCCCATCACAACCTATCCGTGCCTTTGGAAAAATAAGTCGCGCCACCGGGGAAACCTGCCTATAATGGGCACCCATGAAGACGCTTCTCCTGAAAATTCCTCGGATTTCGGCACTTCTACGGTCAATCGCCGTGTCGCGTCACCCCGGATTGGCACTTGAAGCTGCCGCGAAAGGGCGGCGCGTCTTCGCGCTTTTGGCAGGCTTGCTGGCCGGTGCCGCCGTGATGGGCGGCGCCCCTGCAAAGGCGGAAGAACCGATACGCCTGCGGGTCGTTGGTGGCCTTGCCGATGTCAGCCAGTATTTGCGCTACGAACAGCCCTTCTGGCGGGAGCGCATCGCAAGTGCCACCAATGGGCGCATTACTGCGGAAATTGCGCCCTTTGACCGCAGCGGTATCCGCGGTCAGGAAATGCTATCCCTACTGCGGCTTGGGGTCGTTTCCTTTGGCACCGCCTTGCTGGCGGTGGTGAGTACCGAAGAACCGGAAATCAACGCAATCGATCTTCCGGCGGTGAACCCCGATATTGGCGCCTTGCAACGTTCGGTCGCAGCGTTTCGCGGGCATCTCGCTGAAACGCTGCGCGAACGCTACGAAGTCGAATTGCTTGGCGTTTACACCTACCCGGCGCAGGTGGTTTTTTGCCGTCGGCCATTCTCATCCTTGTCGGATCTGGCGGGCAGGCGCATCCGCACCTCCTCGGTCGGGCAATCGGAAATGTTCAAGGCGCTTGGGGCGACACCGGTCCTGATCCCCTTTGCCGAGATCGTTTCTGCGATCAAATCAGGCGTGGTTGAATGCGCGGTCACCGGCACCCTTTCCGGAAATGACATCGGCCTGCATGAGGTAACATCGCATGTGCACAGCATGGCGATCACCTGGGGGCTTTCAATCTTCGGCGCCAATCTTGGCACCTGGAGATCGCTTCCCGAATGGGCGCGCGATACGCTTCGCCAGGAAGTCGCCAAGCTTGAAGCCGATATCTGGGATGCGACTGATCGGGAAACGGGCCAGGGCCTTGCCTGCAATTCCGGTCAGCCGAATTGCCAGCACGGACGTCGTGGCAACATGGTGGTGGTCCCGGTTTCGGAAGCGGACCAGCAAAGGCGCCGCCAATTGCTGACCGAAACTGTCTTGCCTGGATGGGTCCGCCGTTGCGGGACCGATTGCGTTGACGCCTGGAACAAGACCCTCGCCCCCATAGTGGGTATCGGAGCCCGTCCGGAATAACGGCATGTTTTCCACGCGCTTTTTTCGTCACGCGGTACTGATTGCCTCCCTCGGTCTTTTGATCGCGCAGGTGGTGGCAACCGCGCTGATGGTGAATCGTGCGAAACAGGCGCAAATCGTTGCAGCCTTCGATTCCCTCAACAAAATAAGCCGATCAACGGAAGCTGCCATCAACCGGTCCTTCGTGCAGGTTGATGCGATGCTGGCGGGGCTTCCGGCAGTGCTGGCGCCCTTCCAGCGTGATGGCCGGCTTGAAATGGCGCAGGTCAATCGTGTGCTGCGTGAATTGAACAATCAGAACTTCACCTATCGCGATATTCTGCTGATTGGCGCTGATGGTTTGCCGGTTGCGACTGCCTTGCCGGTTTCGCGCCGGCGCCGGCTTCCCTTGCCTGGACCTTATGCCTTTTCCGAAGTGGCTGCGCGTGGTGTCAGTGTTGCCATCGGCGGTCCGGTGCTGAACGGCAATACGGGTGAATGGACCCTGTTCTTTGCGCGCAATATCGTGCTGCCAAGCCTGGGGCCGGTCATGGCGGTTGCCGAAGTGCCCATCCCGGTTGTGCAGAATATTCTCTCAGGCGCGGGCGAAAGCCGAGGCTTGCGCGTTACGCTGGAACGGGAAGATGGCACGCTTCTGGCATCCGTCCCGCATGACGAAACCCGCATCGGCAGGAAACTGACCCCAACCGCCGCCAATCTACGCAGTAATGAAACCAACCTTGAGGTGAAAAGCCGTTTTTCGGATGAAGCCGTCTTTGCTGTTGTCCGCCCTTCGCTTTATCCCGCGCTTTATGTTGCTGTGACGCTGCAAGTAGATGCGGCGCTTGAGACTTGGTATTCCGACCGTAAGCGCGCCTTTTTTGTTTCTGGCGCGCTTGGGCTGATGATTCTGCTGGTCGCTGGCGCGCTTATTGTCGGCCTGCGCCAAAGGGAACGCGTGGAGAATGAGCGTGCGGGGGCAAGGCGCACGCTGGAAAACGCGCTTGAATCCATGTCCGATGGTTTCGTGATGTTCGATCCCGATGACCGGCTCATTGCCTGCAATAGTCGCTACAAGGATTTCTACAAAATCAGCGCCCCCTTCATCGTGCCCGGCGCGCTGTTTGATGACATCATGCGCGAAGGCGCGCTGCGCGGCCAATATCCTCAGGCCCAGGGCGATATTGAGAAATTCGTCACCGACAGCAAGGCCTTCCATCGCGGCAATTTCGCGCCCATGGAAAGATTACTGCCTGATGGCCGCTGGGTTCTGATTACCGAACGGCGCACCCCTGATGGCGGGGTGGTCGGCATCAGAACGGATATCACGCCGCTCAAGCGCGCCATGCAGGAATTGGCGAGTGCGCGCGACGCGGCGCGTGCAGCGGGTGAGGCAAAAAGCCAGTTCCTGGCGCGCATGTCGCATGAATTGCGCACACCGCTGAATAGCATTCTGGGCTTTGCGGAGCTTTTGCTGGAAGACCAGCGCCTTGCAGGCGATCAGCTCGATAAGGTGCAGAACCTTCATGGTGCGGGCAAGCATTTGCTCGAACTCGTAAATGGGCTGCTTGATCTTTCAAAGATCGAATCCGGTCGCATGGAATTCACCGCGCGCGTTTTTCGCCTGCAAGACATCATGCAAAGCTGTTCGGCGATCATGTCCCCCGACATCACGCGCAAAAGGCTGGAACTCACGCTGAATTTCGATCCGCGTTTGCCCGCCTATGTCATGGGGGACCCAACCCGGCTCAAGCAAATCATTCTGAACCTGCTATCCAATGCCGTGAAGTTCACCCCCGGCGGCGGCGGCATCTTCTTCCGCGCCTTGCAGCTGCAAGGGGATCGGCTGCGCATTGAAGTTCAGGATACCGGACCTGGCATTTCACCTGAAGATCAGCGCCTTCTGTTTCAGGATTTTGTTCAGATCGCGCCAATGTCGCAGAGCGAGGTGCTGGGCACCGGCCTTGGTCTTGCCATCACCTCGCGCCTGGTCAAGCAGATGGGCGGTGAGATTGGCTGCGAAAGCAAGCCCGGCACAGGATCCCTTTTCTGGCTTGAAATACCCCTTGAAATCGTGGCCGCCCCGGCGAAAAAATCGGAGGAAGCAGCAACCCATCGGCCAGCAGCACCGCCAAGCCAACGTCTGAAGATTCTGGTTGTGGACGACGTCAAAATGAACCGCGATATCATCGGCGCCTTGCTTGCCAATATCGGCCATGATGTGGTCTTCGCCACCAGCGGAGCGGATGCGATCAGGAAAGTTCAGGACGCCGAATTTGATCTTGTGCTGATGGATTTGCAGATGCCCCAGATGGATGGCTTTGAAGCTGCGCGCGCCATTCGTGCCATGCCCCCGCCAAAGGGCCATTTGCCTATTTTCGCGCTGACAGCATCTGTCATGCCCGAACAGATTGAAGCCGCCCATCAGGCCGGCATGAATGGCCATATCGGCAAGCCGCTCAGCCGAAGCGCGCTTATCACCGCGCTGGCGGGTTTGTCTGACGCGACCATGGCAGATGCTCAGCCATCCCAACCACAAACCGCCGAAGCCCCTGCGGCACGCTCTGCTTCCCCCATTCTTGATCTTGGCGTCCTTGCAACATTGCGTGGTGAATTGAAGGGCGCTGCGGCAGGGGTGGTGCGGGAATTCCTTGTCGAAATCAGGGCCATCCGCGATGGCTTCACGCAGGAATTGGCTGAGGGGACCTTGCTCAGGGACATGGTCGCGGCGAATGCTCATCGGCTTCTTGGCGCCGCGCGGACCCTAGGCGCGCTTGGCTTATGCGCCAGGATCAATGAATTACAACAACATCTTCCTCGGGACAGCGCGACACTAGGGCCGGAACATGCCGCCATATTGGAAGATATCGTGGCCGCAGCAGATGACGCCCTGCTTCATCTGGAGGCCTATTTCCAAAGCCATCTTCTGGGCGAACAGGTTTAGCGCCGATCCGCGCGAGAAAGTGACATGGTAGTTATGCACAGGGCTCTCAAAGCGAAGGCTTACCGGCCCCCATCATGCGCTTGAAGCCAACCCATTGTTGGACAAGCCAGCCCCCAGTGGCCAGGCTTTCCGGTGCCTCAGGATCGCCGGTTCTGGGATAGTCCTGGCGGCTGAAATCCGCTGTCAGGAACATCCAATCCCAAACCGGGAAAAGCACCGCGTAATTCCTGCCATGTTCGGCAACAGACAGCACACCGTGATGCACGCGGTGGAAGCGCGGGGATACCAGCAGGCGCTCACCAATACGCCCGAAGGATAGGCGGATATTGCCGTGGGAGAAGGCTTCCACCAGGCGCATCAGCAGCAGCAAAAGCGGGAATTGCGCCGGCGATACGCCAATCAACAGCGCGATAGTGCCAAACCAAAGCGCGGCAATCACCTCATCCAGGATATGGTTCCGGTCATCGGTCCAGAAGGTCATCTGTCGCTGCGCGTGATGGATAGAATGCAGGGCCCACCACCAACCGATGCTATGCTGCAAGCGGTGGCGCCAATATTCGCCAAAATCAAGGATCACGACATAGATAAAGAAGGTCAGCAGCGGCACCTGATGCAGGAAGGGAAAGATCGATTCCAGCGTTGGTGAAACAAAGCCCGTATCCGCCAGCATCCCTTCCAGCCGGCTTTGGATGGCCGCCAAAAGGATGAAGGCCAGCAGGGGAAAAATGCCAAGCCTGGCGAGTAGCGTATAAATAATGTCAGTCCTGATCGCGCGCCGGTCTGTCACCGGTTCAACCGGGCGCCAGGCTTCAAGCGGGCGGCAGACGATATAGGTCACGATGATGCCAAAGATGCTGAACAGGGTGAAATCCACCCATTCCAGCATCTCATCGGCGATATTCATCAGATCGGTGGCGTAAAGCACGGGCTGCAGGAAGGCTTCGAAAATCCAGCCCGTCAGTTGCGTGTGCCAATCATCGAATAACTTGAACATGGATCAACGCCTGCCTTCAGCGTTCAATTGACCGAAACAAAAGCCCTTGGCCTGCAATCCCGCCAATACGTCTTCAAAGACATTCGCGTAAGGGTCCTGCCGGCTGCGCACGCCCCAATGCATGACCAGCACTTCCCCATCCCTGATGCTTCTAAGCGCGCGGTCGCGCAGCGCCGTGTTGGGATGGGCATCGCTGTTCAATTCATCGCCAAGAAAACCATTGGCGGTCCAACCCTGGTGGCGCAAGCCACAGGCTTCCGCCATACGAAGCGCATTCGGCGTGGTGATGCCGCCCGGCGCGCGCCAAAGCGGCAGCACCACCGCACCCGGCACGGCTGCGCGCAGCCTTTCAATCGGCGCGTTCAATTCGCGGCACATGGCGGCCTGATCCAGCCGTGTTTCGTTTTTTCTATCGAAGGAAACAAACCGCACCTCGCCCGGCGCGGGATCGCCACGAAAATACCAATGCCGATCCGTATGGCTGGCGAAAACATGACCCTCAGCCGCGCGGGCGCGCCAAAACTCGGCCCAACCAGGTTCAAGGCTTCTATCGCCGCGATGCGTCGGTTCATTGGCGACAAAAAGGGTCGCGCGTATGCTGCGCCGCTTCAGGATTTCGGCGATCCTTTCGGCTTCACGCCCCCAGCCCGTATCAATCGTGAGGTAGATGGTCCCCGCGCTGCAAGAAGCTGGCGTGCGGGCAGCAAGATGGCCGGGCGCCAGTATCGCAAGCGCCAGCACAGCCAATAGGATGCGGCTGACGGACTGCATCATGCCCGCTTCGCCATCATTGTATCGCGCGGGGCTGCACGAAAATGCCATGCGGGCTGCGCCCAACACGGATGGTGGAAACCTCGCCCGAGGCCGGGTCCAGCCTGGCTATACGCCCCGCCCAGCGCAGCGTTGCCCAAACCGCGCCATCTGGCGCGAAGGCAATGCAATCCGGCCCGCCCGGCACTTCATGAATGCGGCGGACCTGCAGCGTGTCAGGTTCTATTTCCGCGATGCGGCTTTGCACGCGGCTTGTCGCCCATAATGTCTTGCCGTCAGGGGAGGCGAAAACGGTATGCGCGCCGCGGCCCACGCGAATGGTGCTTTCCACCTGGCGGGTTTCCGGGTTCATCACCGCGAAATAATCACGCCCCATGATGCCGATAATCAGCCGCCCGCGATGCCACAATATGCCGGCAGGCTCTGGCCCGACATTCGCCTGCCACAGAATCCGCCGTTCCTGTAGGTCAATCGCCATGACCGTGCCATCGCCCTGGATGGTGATATAGGCGAAGCGCGAATCAGGGCTGAAGGCAATGTGCGAAGGCTTGTTCCCGGCGCGAAATCTGTCGAGCAGCCTTGGGCCATTCGCATCATAGATATCCACCTGACCGCGCCTGAGGCTGGCCACCACCAGCAGCCGGCCATCCGGCGTGAAATCCAGATGATAGGGGTTCGAAATACGTTCGCGGCGCAGCACCGTGCCGGTTGCGGGCTCGACAAACAGGATTTCATTGCCGGAGGAATCCGCGATCAGCAATTCCTTGCGGTCGGGCGACAGCACCAAATGATGCACTTCGCGAAGGCTATCGATCCGCTGAACCTCTTCGCCGGTGCGGGTATCGATCTTTACAATGCTGGGGTCAGTTGAATTCAGCACATAAATCAGATCGGCGTGCGCCGGGGCGGCAGCAGCAAGCGCAAGCGCCAAGACGCCAGCGCCAAGTGACGCGTGGCGCAGGCAGGGCAGCACTCCCCAAAGCCTCATGGCTTGTCTGCGCATTCGAAGGACATGGCAGCGCCATTCATGCAGTAACGCAGCCCCGTGGGCGGCGGCCCATCGGGAAACACATGGCCCAGATGCCCGCCACAATTGGCGCAATGCACTTCTGTCCGCACCATGAACAGCGCGCGGTCAACCTGCGTGCCGACAGCACCTTCAACCGGCGCGTAGAAGGAAGGCCAGCCCGTGCCGCTTTCATATTTGGTCGCAGCATCAAACAAGGCCTGTCCACATCCGGCGCAGACAAAACTCCCCGAGCGCTTTTCATGATTGAGCGGAGAAGTCCCCGGCCTTTCCGTGCCATGCTGGCGCAGCACGCGATAGGCTTCAGGCGCCAAGCTTGCACGCCATTCGGCATCCGTGCGCTCCAGCGGGAAGCTTTTGCCCTGTGCGGGGCTCTGCCGGAAGAATGCCATGGGTTCTCAATTGCCTCCCTGGGGCTTCAGCGCTGATGCGAAGGATTTGCGAAACTTGGCCAGTTTCGGCGCAATCACGGCCTGGCAATAGCCTGACCAAGGGTTGCGGGCAAAGTAATTGTCATGCTCTGGCTCTGCTTGCCAGAAGATCGTCAAGGGCTCGATTTCAGTAACAATGGGCCGCGGCCATAGCTCGGCTGCCGCGATTTCCGCCATCACGGCCTTGGCTGTCGCTGCCTGATCGGCGTCATGGGTCAGGATGATGCTCCGATATTGCGGGCCGATATCCGCACCCTGCCTGTCCTTGGTGGTTGGGTCATGGATGGTGAAAAACACCTTGAGCAGATCGGCAAAGGCGACCTGCCCGGGATCGAAGGTGATCTGCACAACCTCCGCATGGCCGGTGCGCTTGGCGCAGACTTCTTCATAGGTTGGATTGGCCACGTGGCCACCGGCATAGCCCGATTGCACGGAAGCGACGCCAACCATGTCACGAAACACGGCTTCCAGGCACCAGAAGCAGCCGCCGCCAAGTGTTGCCTTCTCCATTGCTTACAAGCCTTCCGCGCTTTTGTCCAAGGAAAGGGGATGCCGTGTTCATGCCCCCTCCCGATCACGTAAGACATATCGTGGATGCCTGAGGCGGTCGCAAGAGGGTTCGAGGATATGCCGACACTGGCGTGATGATGCGAATAGGGGGGATTTTTCGCCCGTTTACGGGCGAAAAATGGGCCCGGCAGGACTCGAACCTGCAACCAAACCGTTATGAGCGGTCCGCTCTGACCATTGAGCTACAGGCCCATCATCCCCTCTGATAGCGCCCGAAGGCCCCCGAAATCAAACCCGTTTGGCTTCCCCGGCCAGCCGCGCCAGCACGCGGAGCAAATCCCGCGCGCGGCGCACGCGCTCGGCCAGGTCCATGTCGCGGATCAGCGCCAGCTTGGCATCGGGGCGGAGCTTTACCGCCCCCTTCTGCCCCTGGATCCAGATGATCAACCCACCTGGATTGGCGAAATTCTGTCCCCGGAAGCTCAACACCAGCCCCTTCGGCCCGGCATCCAGCTTTTCCACGCCCGCCTGGCGACAGAGCCGCTTGATCGCGACCACTTGCAGCAGGTTTTCAACCTCAGCCGGCAAGGGGCCGAAGCGATCGGCCAATTCCGCCGCCATGGCGTCATTCTCGCCATCTGTCGCCAAGCCCCCGATGCGCCGATAAAGGCCAAGCCGCACCGGCAGATCGGTCACGTAATTTTCCGGGATCAGCACCGGCAGGCCAAGGTTGATTTGCGGTGTCCACTCCCGCTCACTCTCCTGCCCCTCAGCGCCGGCTTTGATGTCCGCCACGGCTTCTTCCAGCATTTGCTGGTAAAGTTCGATCCCGACTTCGCGAATTTGGCCGGATTGTTCCTCACCCAACAGATTGCCCGCGCCGCGAATATCCAGATCATGCGACGCCAGCGTGAAGCCGGCGCCGAGGTTATCCAGCGTCTGCATCACTTCCAGCCGCTTTTCTGCGGCCGCCGAAAGCCGATGCGCTTCCGGCCAAGTAAGGTACGCATAACCGCGCAGCTTGCCGCGCCCAACGCGCCCGCGCAGCTGATAAAGCTGCGCCAGGCCAAACATATCCGCGCGGCGGATGATCAGCGTATTCACCGCCGGCATATCCAAGCCACTTTCAACGATATTGGTGGATAGCAGAATATCATGCTTGCCATCGCCGAATTCGGTCATGACGCGTTCAAGTTCGGTTGGCGTCATGCGGCCATGCGCCTGCACCATGCGCGCTTCCGGCACAATTTCCGCCAGCCTTTCGGCAAGCTTTGCCATATCCTCAATGCGCGGCGCCACGCAGAAAATCTGCCCGCCACGGAAGCGTTCGCGTTGAATGGCCTCCCGCAGTACCACCTGGTCCCAAGGCATGATGAAGGTGCGCACCGCCAGCCGATCCACGGGCGGCGTTGCAATCACGCTCATTTCCCGCACGCCTGTCAGCGCCAATTGCAGTGTGCGCGGAATGGGGGTCGCGGTCAGGGTCAGCACATGCACATCGGATTTCAACGCCTTTAGCGCTTCCTTATGCCGCACACCGAAATGCTGTTCCTCATCCACCACCAGCAGGCCGAGATCGGCGAATTCAATCCCCTTGGCCAAAAGCGCATGGGTGCCAATCACGATATTCACATCGCCGCGCTTCATCCCTTCCCGTACTTCCGCCGCTTCCTTGGCGGTGACAAGGCGAGAGAGTTGCGCGATGCGCAGCGGGAAACCTTCAAAGCGCTTCTGGAAATTACGGAAGTGCTGCCGCGCGAGTAACGTGGTCGGCACCACCACGGCAACCTGCGCGCCGGACATCGCGACCACAAAGGCAGCGCGCAAGGCGATTTCTGTCTTGCCAAAACCGACATCGCCGCAAATCAGCCGATCCATCGGCCGGCCGGCGGAAAGGTCTTCCAGCACATCGGCAATGGCGCGGGATTGATCTTCCGTCTCCGCAAAGGGGAAGCGGGCGCAAAACTCATCCCACATCCCCTCCGGCGGCGTCGCCAAAGTGCCATCCTTCATGCGCCGCATAGCCGCGGTGCGGATCAGCTCGGCGGCCATGTCGCGAATGCGCGACTTCGCCTTGGCTTTGCGATTCTGCCAGGAAACACCACCGAGCTTGTCCAGCGCAACGCCAGTGCCTTCCGACCCAAAGCGAGAGAGGATTTCGATATTCTCGACGGGGACGAAAAGCCTGTCCCCGCCATCATAAATCAGCTTCAGGCAATCATGCGGCGCGCCTGATACTTCGATCGTGACGAGGCCTTCATAGCGGCCAATGCCGTGATCCTGATGCACCACCAAATCACCCTCGGCAATTTCAGTGGCATCGGCGATGAATTGATCGGCACGGCGGCGGCGGCGCGGCGGGCGGGCGATCCGTTCACCGAGCAGATCCTGCTCGGCTGTGACGGCGATACCTTCCGCGATGAAGCCGCGTTCAATCCCCATCACCACCAGCGCGACAACATCCGGCGGCAGCTCGCGGGCGGCTTTCCAATCCTCAGCCGCCTCAGCACGCACGCCATTTTCGCGCAGCAGATTGCCAAGCCTTTCACGAGACCCGCGCGACCAGGCCGCCAGCACGGGCCGGCGCTTGGCCTTGGCTTCGCCCTGCACCATGACGGCATAGGCGGCGAAAACATTCTCCCCCGCGCTGCGCGCTTCGGCGAAAAGCGGGCCGGGGCGTCCGCCTGCGGCAATGCCATCCGGCACAGCAAAGGGTGAGAAGCGCAGCACACGGCAATCGGCCAGCATCGCTGCCCAGCCGGCGTCATCAAGGTAAAGCGTCGCGGGCGGTGCGGGGCGATAGGGCACATCGCCTTCACCAATGCGCGAAGGCACGCGGCGGGCTTCGTAATGATCCGTGATCATCTCAAGCCGTGCCTTCAGCACTTCCTCCGCCTGGTGGTCGAAGCTGATTTCGGCGCCGGGAAAATACGCCAATAGCGGCACCATGTTTTCATGAAACAGGCCCGCCCAATGTTCCATGCCGGGATAGCGCCGCCCGGCGCTGATGGCGCCATAAAGCGGATCATCTGCCGCCGCCGCGCCGAACAAGTCGCGATAGCCGCTGCGAAAACGCGTGCGCGATGCCTCATCCAAAAACACCTCGCCCACCGGGCGAAGCGAAAGCGCGGGCACAACCTTGCCGCTGCGCTGGCTTGCCGTCTCAAACCGGCGCATATCCTCGATCTCATCACCAAAGAAGTCGAGGCGTATGGGCTCCGGCTCGCCCGCCGGGTAAAGATCAATAATGCCGCCGCGCACGGCATATTCGCCATGTTCCATCACCGTGCCGGTGCGGTGATAGCCATTGGCTTCCAGAAAGGCCGTCAGCTTTTCCGGCTGCACGCGCCCGCCCTTGGCAAGGGCGAGCGTCGCCCCTGCAAACACATTGGAGGAGGGCACTTTCTGCACCAGCGCATTGACGGTGGTGAGCAAGACGCGCGGGCGCTTGCCCGCTTCCAACAGGCGCGTCAGCGTCGCGACACGTTCGGCCACAATCTCCGGATTTGGGGAGACGCGATCATAAGGCAGGCAGTCCCAAGCGGGAAAACGCAGCACTTCGATTTCGGGGGCGAAGAAGCCCAAAGCCTCTGCCATGCGGGCCATGCGCGCATCGTCGCGGCAGACATGGGCGATCGGGGCTTCGATTTCTGCCCGCCGGCGCGCCACCAGCAGGGCATCGAAACCCTCAGGCGCCCCATGGATGGTAACGGGCTTCATGGCCCGCCACCGGCCTCGGCCATGATCCGGCGCAGCAGCGGGTGGTCATGTTCGGGGGGAATCGGGCGGCGACCGGAAAGCCAATCGGCCAGATCCACATCCCAGAGTTCCAGGATTTCCTCCACGGCTGCCACATCGGCATCCGAAAGGCTGCCGATGTGGCGCGCGACAAAGCCGCCGATCAGGATATCGGTTTCCTTTGTGCCGCGGTGCTGGGCGCGAAAGACAAGCCGGCGGCGCCGGGCATCAAGTTCTGTTGGGTCTGGCATATCGCTCTAGTCTCAAGGCGCTGGCATATAGAGGCGGATGGGAATCCTGTCAGCCCGCCCCGAACCACCCGCGACCGCCGAGGACCCCCTCGCGCGGCTATTGGCGCCGCTTGAAAGCCTGCCTGGGCTGCGCAAGCCAGATTTGCTGGCGCGCGCGGCGGGGGGCGGGCGCGTTTTGGATGTGCTGCTACATCTGCCGGAACGCGTGCAGCATCGCCCCGTTTTGCGAGGGCTGACCCAAGCGGTCGAAGGCCAGGAAGTGGCTCTGGAACTAAGCATCACCGGCGCCCCGGCGCGTGGCGGGCGCGGGCCCTGGATGGTGCCGGCGATCTGCGGCGCTGACCCGGTGGCGCTTATTTCCTTCTCTCGCGCCACTTGGGCGGGCACGGCGCTGGGCCGCGCCTTCCCGCAGGGGGCGGAACGGCGCGTGGCCGGGCGGCTCAAGCCCTATCAGCGCGCCTGGCAATTGGAATTGGATGCGGACCCGCTGGTGGAACCGCCGCATCGCATCCCGCTATGGCAGCCCATGTGGCCACTGACGGCGGGGCTTTCCTGGCGAAACATGGCGGATGCGCTGGATGGGGCGCTGAAAGCCCTGCCCGATTTGCCGGAATGGGTGGATGGCCCGCTGCTGAAGCGCGAAGCCTGGCCTGGCTTTGCCGAGGCTTTGCGCGCGCTGCACGCCCCCCAGGCGCAGGCCGCCGAGGCCCCGCGCCGGCGCCTTGGCTATGATGAATTGCTGGCAGGCCAGATTGCCCTTGGCCTGGTGCGCCGCCGGTCGCGCGAAAGGCCTGGCCGCGCGCTGATGGGCGATGAGCGGTTGCGCGGCCCCGCCTTGGCTGCCTTTGGCCATGCGCCCACACCTTCCCAGCTTCAGGCCATGGCCGAGATAGATGCCGATCTTGCTGCCCCTCGGCGCATGCTGCGCCTGCTGCAGGGAGATGTCGGTGCAGGCAAGACCCTGGTGGCGCTGATGGCCATGCTGCGCGCGGTGGAAGCCGGCGCCCAGGCCGCCTTGATGGCGCCAACGGAATTGCTGGCCCGGCAGCATCTTCGGAGCTTTGAGCGGCTTTGCGGCGCAGCAGGCGTACCGGTCGCGCTGCTGGCCGGCAGCGTGAAGGGCAAGGAAAGGCGGCGCGTGCTGCAAGGGCTGGCGGATGGCAGCATCCCCATCGTGGTCGGCACCCATGCGCTATTTCAGGAAGGGGTTGCCTTCAAGGATTTGGGCCTGGCCGTGGTGGATGAACAGCACCGCTTTGGCGTGGCGCAGCGCTTGATGCTGGCGGAAAAGGGCCAGGCCGCGGATATGCTGGTGATGACCGCCACACCCATTCCGCGCACGCTATTGCTGACGCAATGGGGCGAAATGGCCGTCAGCCGCATGGCCGGCAAACCCGCCGGGCGCCAGCCCATCGCGACGCGCATCCTGAGCCAGGAACGCCTGCCGGAAATTGTCGCCCGCCTGCATGAAGCCGTGGCGCGCGGCGCCCGCGCCTATTGGGTCGTGCGCGCCATTACCGGCAGCGAAAAGGATGACAGTGTCGCCGCCGAGGACCGCTTTGCCGAGCTTTCCGCCCATTTCCCCGGCCGGGTCGGCCTTGCCCATGGCTTGCAGGATGTTGCGGTGCGCGAAGCTGCCTTGGGCGATTTCGCCGCCGGGCGAACCAATATCCTGGTCGCCACCACGGTCATTGAAGTCGGCGTGGATGTGCCGGAAGCGACCATTATGCTGATTGAACAGGCAGAACGCTTTGGCCTAGCCGCGCTGCATCAGCTGCGTGGCCGCGTCGGGCGGGGCAAGGAAGCGTCTTCCTGCCTTTTGGTGCATTCACCGGGGCTGAGTGATGGCGAAAGGCGGCGCTTGCTGGTGCTGCGCGACACTGAAGATGGTTTTGTCATTGCGGAGGAGGATTTGAAATCCCGCGGTGGTGGCGATGCCTTGGGCGCGCGACAGGCCGGCCTGCCAGGCGCCCGGCTGTTTGATGCACGCGAAGACCCGGATGAGTTTGCTCGGCTGGTGCAGATTGCCCATCGTGATGCGGAAGCCCTCCTGACGCGCGATGCCGCGCTTGCCTCGCCGCGCGGGCAGGCAGCGCGGCTTTTGCTCCGGCTTTTCGGCCATGATCTTTCCATGGCGCCTTTGGATGCCGGGTAGGGCGGGCTGTCGGGGGCTTGCAAGGCAGCGCGGGAAGGGTCAAATCGCCGCGCTCAAGTTCAGGCAAGATTAAAGGGAGATAGGCTTTGGCCGCGCTGATCGAAATCGAGCGCCTGACCAAGCGCTTTGGCGCCTTCACCGCTGTTGATGATGTGTCCTTCCAGGTGAACCGGGGAGAGGTTGTGGGCTTCCTTGGCCCCAATGGCGCCGGCAAATCCACCACCATGAAAATGCTGGCGGGCTTCGTCACCCCAAGCGCAGGCACGGCGCGCATTTGCGGCCAGGATGTGATTGAAGCGCCCGTCGCCGCCAAGCGCGCGCTTGGCTATCTGCCCGAAGGCGCGCCGACCTATCCGGAAATGACCGTGACCGGGTTTCTGCACTTCATCGCGCGCATTCGCGGTTTTGGCGGTGCCGAGGCGCATGAGCGCATGGCTCGCGCCATGGCCATGACGCAATTGGAAGGTGTGCGCCTGCAACCGATTGAAACACTCTCCAAGGGTTTCAAGCGCCGCGTGGGCCTGGCGCAGGCGCTGCTGCATGACCCGCCCGTGCTGGTGTTGGATGAGCCAACCGATGGCTTGGACCCGAACCAGAAGCATGAGGTGCGGGAATTGATCCGCCGCATGGCGCCCGAAAAGGCCATCGTGATTTCCACGCATATCCTGGAAGAAGTGGATGCGGTCTGCACCCGCGCCATCATCATCGCGCGCGGCAAGGTGCTGGCCGATGCCACGCCGAAACAGCTTGAAGCGCCGGGCAAGACGCTGGAACAGGTCTTCCGCGATTTGACCCTGAAGCAGGAGGCCGCCTGATGCGCGCTGCCCTGCTGGTCGCCCGCCGCGAATTGGCCGGCTATTTCGCGACCCCCGTCGCCTATGTCTTCATTGTGATTTTCCTGATGATCGCGGGCGCCATGACCTTCAGCCTGGGCGGTTTCTTCAATCGCGGTCAGGCTGATCTTGGCCCCTTCTTTGGCTTTGTCCCCTGGCTGTTCCTGTTTCTGGTGCCGGCACTGACCATGCGGCTTTGGGCGGAAGAACGCCGGCTTGGCACGATTGAATTGCTGCTGACCTTGCCCATGGCGCAATGGCAGGCGGTGCTCGGCAAATTCCTCGCGGCCTGGGCGGTTTGCGCCATTGCGTTGGCGCTGACCTTCCCGCTGGTGCTGACCGTGAATTATTTGGGCCGGCCCGATAATGGCGTGATCGCCGCGGGTTATGGTGCGTGTTTGTTGATGGCGGGCGCGTATCTGGCGATCGGTTCCGCCATGTCGGCCATGACCAAGAATCAGGTGATTGCCTTTGTGCTGGCCGTTGCCGTGTGTTTCCTGTTTGCGGTCGCCGGCAGCGCCTTGGTGACGGATTTTCTGAGCCAACGCATGCCGGTATTGGCGGAAGTCGCGCGCGCTCTCTCGCTGACAGAACGCTTCAATGGCCTCACGCGCGGCGTGATTGCGCTGCGCGATGCGGTGTTCTTCGCTTCCTTCATCGGGTTCTGGCTTTTTGTGAATGCGGTGGTGCTTGACCACCGGAAGGCTGACTAGATCATGGCTGATCAAATCAAGGCAAAGCCCGGCACGCGGCGCGTCTGGTCCTCGGCGCTTGGGATTGTGGCGGCGCTGGCGCTGGCCATTGGTGTCAATCTATTGGTGGAACGTTTCGCGCCGCGCGCGCGGCTCGATCTGACAGCGCAGAAACTTTACACGTTGTCGGAAGGCACGCGCAGCGTATTGTCCGGTCTGCAAGACCCGGTGACGCTCAGGCTGTTCTATTCGCGCAAGCTCGGCACCGTCATTCCCGCCTATGGCGCCTATGCGGAACGTGTGCGCGCGATGCTGGATGAATATGTCGCGCTCTCAGGCGGCAAGCTTCGGCTTGAAGTGCTGGACCCCGAACCCTTCAGCGAAACCGAAGACCGCGCGCTGGCCTTTGGACTGCAAGGCGTGCCGGTGGATCAATCAGGTGAGCAGGTTTATTTCGGCCTTGTCGGCGCGAATTTGCTGGATGATGAACGCAATATCCCCTTCTTCCAGCCGGACCGCGAACGCTTTCTGGAATTCGATCTGACGCGCTTGGTCTATGAATTGTCCAACCCGCGCCGGCCGGTGATTGGTGTCATGTCGCCCCTGCCGCTGAATGGCGATCCGCGCGCGATGATGATGCGCCAGGCCGCCATGGGCCAGCCCTTCGCGGTGATGAATAGCCTTCGGCAATTCTTCACACTGCGCGATGTGCCCTTGGATGCGCAGGTGATTGAAAACGATATCCAGGTGATGATCCTGGCGCATCCGCAAGGGCTTTCCGATGCCGCGCAATATGCCGTGGATCAATTCGTGCTGCGTGGCGGGAAGTTGATTTTGCTGATTGACCCGCATTCCGAAGGTCAGGCATCGCGCCCCGGCCCGGGCGGGCGGCCACCGGCCAATACTGCATCCAGCCTGGAACGCCTGACCAATGCCTGGGGAATCGAGGCGCCTTCAGACAAGGTGGTGCTGGATTTGCGCGGCGCCTGGCGCGTGCGCGCCAATCCGCAGGACCGTGTGCAGGCAGTGGATTACGTTGCCTGGTTCAATGCGCAGGGCGATTCGATTGCGCAGGGGGAAGTCGCGACCGCGCAGCTCAATCAGGTGACCTTTGCCTCGGCGGGGTTGCTGCGTCGGAAAGATGGCGCGCGGGTGGAATTCACGCCGCTCATCACCTCAAGCCCGCGCAGCATGGAAGCGGATGCGACAAAGGTCCGCGACAACCCGAACCCGACGCAAGTGCTGGCCGATTTCCGGCCCGATGGGCAAACGCGCGTGCTGGCGGCGCGGCTGCGCGGGGAAGTCAGCACGGCCTTCCCAGATGGCCCGCCACCACCGCCGCAAGGCGCAGAACGCCCGGCGGATTTCCCGGCGCATCGTGCGCGCAGTGAAGGTGCTGCCAATATCATCGTGATCCATGATGCGGATGTGCTGGAAGATCGCTTCTGGGTGCGTGTGCAGGATTTCTTTGGCCAGCAGGTTGCGACCCCCTTCAGCGATAATGGCGCGCTGATCGCCAATCTGGTGGATACCATGGCGGGTGGTGATGCGCTGATTTCGCTGCGTTCACGCGGTGAATCGCTCCGTCCGTTTGAAGTGGTGGATGATATCCGCCGCGATGCGGAAGCGCGTTTCCGCCAGACGGAACGGGAACTCACGCAGCGCCTGGAAGCCACCGAACGCCGCCTGCGCGAATTGCGCCAGGGCCCGCAGGGTGGTGAACGCGGCCAGACCAATGCCGTGATCAGCGCCGAACAGCGCGCAGAAATTGACGCGGCGCGTGAGGAGATTCTCCGCACCCGGCAGCAATTGCGCGCGGTGCAGCTTGACCTCAGGCGCGATATTGAAGGCTTGGAAACGCGGCTCCGCATCCTGAATATCGCTGCTGTGCCGGTGCTGCTGACGATCCTAGCGCTGGTCATGGGTATTCTGCGCGCACGCCGCCGCGCGGCAGCACGGCACTGAAGCGGGGGGCAGGAAGATGCAACGACGTTCCCTGATTTTGCTGGGTAGCGCTGCGGTGATTGCGATGGCTGGTGCCTTGCTGATCAAGCCACCGCCGCCGCCCGCACTACCAGCGGGCACCGGCGGGCTTGCCTTTCCGGGCCTTGCGCAGCGTCTGCCCAATGCCGCACGGATCGAGGTGCGGCGGCATGATGGCGCTTTGGAGATAATCCGGCGCGGAGATGTCTGGGTGTTGCCAACCAAGGGCGATTATCCCATCCGGCAGGAGAAGCTCCGTGAATTGCTGACGGGGCTCACGGAATTGCGGCTGATGGAACCGCGCACCGGCAATCCTGAGATGTTTGATCGGCTTGGCCTGGAAGACCCAATGCGCGCGGGGGCCACTTCCACGCTGCTGCGCGTGCTGGATACGCAAGGCGCGGCGCTGGTGGAATTGGTGATTGGCCGGCGGCGCGTGCGCACGCAAGGCAATGTGCCGGAAAGTGCCTATGTGCGCCGGCCCATTGAAAACCAGGCATGGCTCGCGGAAGGGCGGATTCCGGTGGATGCCGATCCGCAGCTTTGGCTTGATCGAGACATCGCCAATCTGCCACGCGAACGCGTGACGCGCGTTGTTGTTGCGCGGGCGGGCGAAGAGGCACTGGTGCTGACGCATACCGGCCAGCCCGATGGCAAGCTTGCCATCACCACGCCCGCCGAGGCGCCCCCCGCTGATGATGTCAGCTTGGATGAGGTTTCGCGCAGCTTCGAATTCCTGACCTTCCTGGATGTACGGCGCGAAGCCGATGCGCCGGGTGAGGCTTTGGGTGAAACGCGCTTTGAATTGACCGATCGGCTGGCCATCATCGCCCGCCCGCGCAAGCAGGGCGAGGAAATCTGGGTAACACTGGCCGCCGAGGGTGATGATGAAGCCGCACGCTTGAATGCGCGCTGGCGCGGCTGGGTCTATCAAATCGGGCAATGGAAAGAAAAAGCCATGATCCCCCGGCTTGAGGATTTGCGCCGTCAGGAAGAAGCGCCCGCCCCCACGACTGAACCGCCGATTGCACCAAGGTGAGTAACGCACCACGCGAATATCCTGACCGCCCCTGGGTCGGCATTGGCTGCATCGTGTTTCGTGAGGAAGCCGTGCTGCTGGTACGCCGTGGCAAGCCGCCGCGCATCGGCCAATGGTCGCTTCCCGGCGGCGCGCAGCATGTGGGCGAAAAGGCAGAAGAAGCGGCGCGGCGCGAATTGCGTGAAGAAACCAGTATTGAAGTGGGCCAGATGGCGCTGGCCTATGTTTTTGATGCCATCAATCAGGATCAGGATGGCCGCGCGCGCTATCACTACACCATCATTGATTTCGCCGCGCATTGGCTGGAAGGCGAAGCCCGTGCTGGCGATGATGTGAGCGAGGTTGCCTGGGCGCTGCCGCATGAGCTGCACGCCTATGACCTGACCGAAGCGGCGCATGAGGCGATTGCCGCGGCGCGGGTTGCGCTGGGCTTAGGCTAAACTTCTTGCCCCACCGCTGCATGCGCGTGCAGGATGGCGCTTCAACGCCCGACAGGAGCAATGCCATGTTGACGCGCCGCTTGGCCCTTACCGCCACCGCTGCCCTGGCAGCGCCCGCCGTCATGGCGCAACCCGTCGCAGGCGGGCGGCCGGTGCGCGTGATTGTACCCTTCCCGCCCGGCGGTGCAGTGGATATCACCAGCCGCCTGCTGGCGGATCGCCTGGGCCCTGTGCTTGGGCAGCCCGTTGTGGTGGAAAACCGCGCCGGCGCTGGCGGGCTGATTGGCGCGGATGCCATCGCCAAGGGTGATAAGGATGGCAGTGTGATTGGCCTGCTGGGTGTCACGGTGTTTTGCGCCCTGCCACATATGCATAGCCGCATGCCCTTTGATCCGATCAAGGATTTGGCGCCGATCAGTCAATTGACCGATGGCGCGCTGCTATGTGTGGTGAATGCCGATACGGCGCGTCGCCACGGCTGGAGCGGTTTCCGTGATCTGATCCGCTGGTCACGCGCCCATCCGGATGAAGTACGCATGGGGTCATCTGGCACCGGCACCACATCGCATCTGAACATCGCGGCGGTAAACCGCTTCGCCGATGCGAAGATCCTGCATGTGCCCTATCGCGGTGGGGGGCCGGCGATCAATGATCTGTTGAGCGGCACGATTGACATGATGTTCGATGTCATGCCCGCGCTGATGCCGCATGTGGCGTCCGGAAAATTCAAGGCGCTTGCGGTTTCCAGTGCGGAGCCATTGGCGATCCTGCCGGAAATTCCGGGCATGAAATCCTTCGCCGATATTGGGCTTGGCAAGCTTGATGTCGTCACCTGGAATGCGGTTGCAACTGCGGGTGGCACGCCTGCGCCGGTGATCCAGCGCCTGTTTGAAGCGATCCGTACCATCAGCCAGCAGCCGGATTTCGTGGCACGCATGCGCCCGCTGGGTTATGGCACTGTGGTCAGTCAAACGCCGGCAGCGGTTGCCAAGCTTATTCAGGATGAAGCGCCTCGTTGGCGCGAATTGGTGGAAATTTCCGGCGCCCGCGCGGATTGAAGGAGCGTGCGCGGCTTCACCGCCGCCGCCAGCTTTCCTGCTTGCGATACAGCGTGGATGGGCTGATGCCCAGAAACGCCGCCGCCTTGGCGATATTGCCGCCGCAGAGCCGCACGGCTTCTTCAATCGCTTCGCGTTCCGTCTCGGCCAGGGGGCGGATGCGCTTGGTGGATTCCACCGCGCGGGGTTCCACCGGTGCGGGCGGAGGCGCGGGCTTCACGCTTTCTGGCTCGGGTGGCGGTGGTGGCGCAGGTGCGGGTACGGGCTTGGCGCCGCCTTCACGCACCGTGGCGGGCAGCATGGCAGCACTCACCACTTCGCCATCATGCAGCACCACGGCGGTGCGGATGGCGTTTTCCAATTCACGCACATTACCGGGCCAGGCATGGCGCATCAGCATTGCGCGTGCCGGCGCCTCAAAACGCTGGAAGCGCTTGCCCTCCTCAGTTGCACTTTTCGCCAGAAACGCTTCAGCCAAGGCCAATATATCGTCGCCCCGGTCACGCAGCGGCGGCAGCGGCACGGGGATCACATGCAGGCGGTAATACAGATCCTCACGGAAGCGCCCGGCGCGCACTTCTTCCAAAGGGTCGCGATTGGTGGCGCAGACAAAACGCACATCGGTTTGCAAGGTTTTGCCGCTACCAACAGGCTGGAAGGTGCCGGTCTGGATGAAGCGGAGCAGTTTGCCCTGCAACGCCAAATCCATTTCGCAAATCTCATCCAGGAACAGCGTGCCGCCATCGGCAGCGCGCGCCGCGCCGATGCGGTCCGCCACCGCGCCGGTAAAGGCGCCGCGCACATGGCCGAAGATTTCGCTTTCAATCAAATCCTTCGGAATCGCCGCGCAATTGATGGCGATAAACGGCCCGGCCTTGCGCGGCGAGATGCTGTGCACCGCCTCGGCGGCCAATTCCTTGCCGGTCCCACTTTCGCCGGTCACGAAAACCGTTGCACGCGACGCAGCAGCATTTTCTAGAATGCGATAGACCGCCTGCATGGCGGGCGCCGCACCAATGAAGCCGGCAAAACCCTGGCGCGGCGCGCCCGCCGCCAGCACCGCCACCTGCCGGCGCAATGCCGCGCGTTCCATCACATTCGCAACCGTCACCGTCAGGCGTTCCGGTGCGAAGGGTTTGACCAAAAAATCCGAAGCGCCGGCCTGCATCGCTTCCACCGCCAGCGTCACTGATCCATGCGCGGTCATCACCACCACAGGCAAATCGGGATCACGCCCGCGCAATTCACGCAGCACTGAAAGCCCATCGCCATCCGGCAGGCGCAGATCAAGCAGCACGCCATCCGGCATGGCGTGATCGGCGAATTTCAGCGCATCCGCGATGCAATGCGCATGGCGTATCTCATAAGGCCCCGCGCGCAGATATTCCTGATAGACAGTGGCAAGTGAGGGTGAATCCTCCACCAGCAAAAGCTGGTGATACGACGCGGCATCAGCCACGAGCGCGCATCCAACCCAATAAGGTCAGCACGCCGCCCAAGACCGCCGGCGCGATCCAGGCTGGCGCTTCCAGCACCGGCAAAAGCACATCATCCCACAACATCGGCAAAAGATAGCGCTGCGTCACCGCCTGCAGCAAATTGAGCAAGCCGGGATCGAGCCGGAACAGCAATGCGCCCAGGGGATCACTGCCAAAGCCAAGGTAAAGCCCCGCTGCCAAGGCCAGAAGCACCGGGCCAATCAGGCGCATCGCGCCCTCACGCCCAGAGCCTTTCGCGTTGCAGCCCGGTGTAGAGGTCCGCTACGAATTCGCCATAGCCATTGAACAATTGCGTCGGCACGCTTTCCCCCGTGCCCAGCATGCGTTCCTGCGCCTGGCTCCAGCGCGGATGCGGCACAGCCGGGTTCACATTGGCCCAGAAGCCATATTCCTGCGCCTGGATCTTCTCCCAGAAGGAAACCGGGCGCTGATCGGTGAGGCGAATGGTGACCAGGCTTTTGCCTGCCTTGAAGCCGTATTTCCAAGGCTGATGGAAGCGCAGCGGCCCACCATTTTGCGGCAACAGCAGCTTGCCATAGGCGCCGACCACCATGAAGGAAAGCTCATTGCCGGCTTCGGCGATGGTGCAGCCTTCCGTATAGGGCCAGGGATACCAGCTTTGCCTGAGGCCCGGCATGACGCTCGGCAGGGTTGCGGTCTGGAACACAACGTAGCGGGCGGAAGATAGCGGCTTCACCTCAGCGAGTAGTGCCGAAAGCGGAAAGCCGGTCCAAGGCACCACCATGGCCCAGGCTTCCACGCAGCGCAGGCGATAGACGCGTTCTTCCAGCGGCATGCGGCTGAGCAAATCCTCAATGCCGTATTCGCGCGGCGCTTCGACCATGCCTTCCACCTTCACCGTCCAGGGGCGAAGCGGCATGCGCTGCGCGGCGGCGCTGATGGTCTTGTGGCTGCCGAATTCATAGAAGTTATTATAGGTGGTGACCTCACGCTCCGCGGTGATGGCGCGGCCCGGCGCGTAGCGCGTGTTGCGCATGGCAGGCGGCAATCCGGCCTGCTGCGCCAAGGCTGGCCCAGCGGCCAGCATCCCAGCGCCAAGCGCCATGGCTTGGCGGCGGCCAAAGACCAGCGCTTCAGGTGTGGCACTGCTTTCGGGCAGGTTCCAGGGGCGGCTTTTCAGGATATGCATGGCAGGGCGCCTTTCGTTAAACGCGATAAAGGCGCGGCGGCCCGGAAGGTCAAGAAGATTAGCGCCCGGGTTGCGGCAAAACCGCCTTTGGCGGCTGGCCGGGCTCGGTAGTCACCCGAAACAGCCGATAGGCTTCGGCCTGCTGGCCACGCCGGGCGCGGATCAGCCGGCCCGCATCACCCTCAAGCGGCACGGCACTTGGCCAAAGGGGTGGCCCCTCCCCCCGCCTCTCGCTCCGGATCAGCAGCCCTTGAGCATTTTCGGGCGGTTTCGGCAGGGTGAAGAAGCGCCAGCGCGGGTCCATCGCCACCACGGGCAGCTCGGGCGGCAGGCGAAAGGCCATGCCGGAAGCCAAACCATATTCCTCTGCGGCGATGAAGGCCGCGCCTTCGCGCCGAGCAGCCTCGGCCAGGTCAGCCGCCAGCGCATCCCAGCCACCAAGCCGTGCGAGGGTGAGGTCCTGCCGCCGGGGGAGCGCCAAAGGTGAGGCAGTCGCTTGCAAATAGGCAGCAGCGGCCATGGCGAAGCCCAGTGCCAGGGCAGGCATGCGAAGCCGCAGCCAGCCAGCGGGCAGCAAGGCGGCGGCGGCTATGGCCGCGCTGGGATAAAGGATCGCCGGCCAATTCCCCTGCACCCGGCTGCCAAGCGCCTGCCAGATGAAAATCGCCGCCCCCGGCAGGATCAACGCCAGCAGCAACGCCGCGCCAGTATCTCGCGCGCGCCAAACCTGCCGCGCCGACATGACAGCGCCCACCACGCAAAGCAGGAACACCAAGGGTGTGACCAAAGCCACCTGCCCGCCGATCAATTCACCAAGCCAGCGGAGACTCTGCCCCGCGCCGCCCGCAGCGGTACGCCCGCCCTGCTTGGCGAAGGATGCCCATTCATGCGCCGCATTCCAAAGGATCACCGGCGCGAATAGCGCGACCGCCAAAGCGCCCCCCGCCCAAAGCTGCCAGCGCATTAGCCAGCGGCGCGCCTCTGGCAACAGTATCAGCCACAGCACCAAGCCGAAGCCGAGCAAGGCGGCGGTATATTTGGACAAAAGCGCCCCACCCGCGAAAGCGCCCGCCACCAGCCACCAGCGCGCATCCCCGCTCCTATGCGCCCGCGCCACGGCCCAAAGCGTCGCCACCCAAAAGAACAGCAAGGGCGTGTCCGGTGTCATGGTGACGGCGCCGAGGGCCGCGAAAAGCGTGGCATTCATCAGCGCCGCCGCCCAAGGCCCGGCACCTCGGCCGGGGAAAAGATCCTCAGCGCTGCGCGCCAACATGAGCGAACCAATGAACAGCGACACAGGCCCCAAAAGCCGCACGCCAAGCGCGTTATCGCCCACCAGCGCCGTGCCAAGCCAGATGAAAATCGCGACCATGGGCGGATGGTCCAGGTAGCCGGGCTGTAGATTGCGCGACCAAACCCAGTAATAAGCCTCATCCGGGGAAAGCGGCAGGATCGCCGCCAGCACCACGCGCAAACCCGTCAGTGCCAGCAGCGCAATCAGCCAAGGATTCACTTGGCGCGCCAGACCAGCGTGGCGGAAACCGCGTAATTCCACACCACCGTGAGCGCGGCCCCCGCCGCGCCGGCGAGGCCCCAGGCCAGCACGCCATCACGCAGCAGCAGATTGGCAATGCCGATATTGGCCGCAGCACCAAGCCCACAGACCAGATAAAACAGCACCAGGCCACGCAGCAGCGCCGGCCCACGCAAGCGCCGATCACGATAGGTGATGCGATTATTCAGCAAGAAATTCGCCGTCATCGCGACCAGCGTTGCCGCCCATTGCGCGGCGTTAAAACCCGTCCCGACCAGCCCATGCAAAAGCCCAAGCACTACCAGATGGACCAGCACGCCAATCGCCCCTACGGCAGCGAAGGACAGGAAGCGCAGCGGCACCACACCGCCCAAAGCCTTATCCGCCAGCAGACCGGCGAATTCCAGCAACACCGCCGCATCCAGCTTGCTTTCGCCCGCCACGCGCGCGCGGAAGGAATAGGGAATCTCCAGGCTGCGCAAAGGCCGTTTTGCTGACAGCAGAATATCGAGCAGAATCTTGAAGCCCGTGCCGGTCAGACGCGGTGCGACTTCCTCAAACAAGTCGCGCGGAAGGGCGAAAAAACCGCTCATCGGGTCACTCACGCGCATCGGCAAGGCAGCATTTGCAAGCGTCGCGCCGGTATCGGAAATCATTTGCCGCGCGGCGGTCAGCCCGCCCTGCTTGTCGCCGCCTTCGATATTGCGGCTGCCGATCACGATATCCGCTTCACCCGCTTCAAGCGCCACCAACATGCGCGGCAGCAAGGTTTCATCATGCTGCAAATCGCCATCAATCACCGCAACATAAGGCGCTGAGGTCGCGAGCATTCCCTCGATGCAGGCGGAAGCAAGCCCGCGCCGCCCAATGCGCTTTATTCCCCTAATCCGCGAATCCTGCGCGGCAATGGCCCGCACCGCGGCTGTGGTGCCATCGGGGCTGTCATCATCAACGAAAATCGCTTCCCAGGCCATGCCGGCCAAGGTTGCATCCAGCCGCGCCACCATGGGCGCGACATTCGCTGCCTCATTGTAACAGGGGATCACCACGCAAAGGCGCGGCAGCGCAGTGGCGGTCACTTGGCTTCTTGCCAGGCCTGCCCTGCTCTACGGACGGCCAGCTCCATCTTCGGTTTGCCGAAAAGATAGCCCTGGCCATAGCGCACGCCGAGTTCCAGCATCAGCGCCGCTTCTTCTTCCGTTTCAATGCGTTCAGCGACCACCTGGGCGCCAACGGTGCGGGCAAGATCAACCATGGCGGCGATAAAGCCCCGATCACGTTCGCTCTGCAAGGCATTGGCGACATAAATGCCATCCACCTTCACATAATCCACCTTGAAGGCGCGCAAATACCGAAAGGCCGCGGCGCCGGCGCCGAAATCATCCAGGCAGACGGGTATCTTATGTTCCCGCAGCACTTCGATCATGCGGGCTGCCTCAGCCTCATCTTCAATTTCGGCGGTTTCGGTGATTTCCACCACCAGGCGCTCAGCGATGCCGGGCGTGTTTTCCAGAAGCGTTTTCATATCCTCCCGGAATTTGGGGCTTTGCAGCGAAAGCCCGGACAGATTGCAGGCAACGCGGGTGCCACCGGCCGCCCCCGCAACCTCACACACCGCGCTCACCACTGCCCAATCGAGTTCCTCGGTCAGGCCCACCGCTTCGGCTAGCGCCACGAATTCTCCAGGATGAGACATGGCTTTGTCATCGTCCTGAAGGGGGCGAATCAAGGCTTCGTAATGATGCGGTTCACGGTCAGCGATGGAAACGATCGGCTGGAAAGCCATGCGAAAGCGCCGTTCCGCGATACTCCGGCGAAGTGATGCCGCCCGTTCGGACGCACTATCCAAAAACCCCGCCAAGCCGCCATCAAAACCGGCCTTTTCCAGTGCGTCATTACCGCCACGCGCAAAAGCGGCCAACGCGAAACGCAGCGCCCGCGTAGCCTGGACCTGGCTCAACCCCTCCGTTTGAAGCTGCACGGCCATGGCGCCGACCGATACATCCTTGACGCCGCGATCCTTCAGAATCTCCGCAACGGCCGAGGTCAGGGATGGCAGATCAAAGGGTGTTCTGCCTGGCAGTACCCTGTAGCGGCCAGCCGCCAATTCGGTCGCGACAGCGCCTTCACCCGCCTGCTTGTTCAATTCAGCCTGGATTTCGCGACTGACCTCACCACCCGGCGCGAAACGGCCTCCGGGGCCTGTCAGTTCCAGAAATCCTACCGGGCCGCCCGGTTCGCCGGTGCGCAGGATTTCCTCGGCCATGCTCGCCAAACCAGGCCCACCAGGCAAAGGACCGCCAGGCAATTCCCGCGGCAGGGGCGCGAAGGTCAATGCCAGCTTCTCGTCGCCATCATCCAACCTAAGGCCAGACACGCTGAAGGCTGTGGCTGCGGTATCCGCCAGCGCAATGACAGCAGGCTTTAGGCGTCCTTGCTCCACCAAAAGGGCCAGGGCCGTTGCGAAGCCAGGCCGATCCGATGGCGCGACCAGGGAAATGACACGCTGGCCCACAAAATCCTGGGCTGGTCGGCCAAACCGCGCACGGAAGGCGCCTTCGGCAAAGGTGATGCAGCCACGAAGATCAGCTTCAATCAATAGTTCAGCGGCCGCAAAAGCAAAGACCACAAAGCGGTCCCTGCTGCTGCGAGACAAACCAAGGCCCTGCAATGCCGTGCCGCTTTGCGTCGTGTCTCTCGCTGATCCACGCCTTTATCGCCCCCCTAAAGGTTAAGGAAGGCTTAAGCGAAAGCATGACACTGACAATTTTTTCGTATTCAGCCGGTATTCCGCGCCAGGGCGCATCACCCTGGCGCAAAAAATGGTCACTTCACCGGCGAAAACGCCGTCGGCTTCATTTCCATCACGGTTTGCTGCTTGAGCGCACCCAGCGGCGCAATCGCCTTGCCGAATTCCGCCCAGCCCGGATCGCTCATCATCGCCGTCCGGCGGCGGTCGCGGTCACCAAGGCTTTCATAGGCCCACATGAAGACCACCTGGTTGATCGGCCCGATTTCGGTCACGGCGAAAAGCAGCAACTGGCCGAGCATCCGCTTTTGCACGGGCAGGCCGTATTTTTCATAAGCTTCCAGCCAGCCGGCCATCTTGCCGGGGTGGAAATCATAGGTGCGGTGATCGACGAACATCCCCGTCCCGCCAATCTCCCGCTTGAATTGGAAACCCTTGGCCTGGGTGATTGGCGAAAAAGGCACGGTTTTCAGGAACTTGACCTCCTGCTGCGCGAGCGCACCGGCCTCGGCCGACCGCTTGCGAAAGGCCTGCCAATCCGGGTCAGCCTCACGCGCGGCCAGGCAGGCTTCGCGGGTATCAATATCATCCCAGCCGCGGAAGAAGACCACGCGGTTGATGGTGCCGACTTCTACCTGAAAGAAGCCGAGCGAAGGCCCCATATGCCGGCCTGAAGCCGGGCCGCCGAGGCTTTGATAGGCGTCCATCCAAAGCGGCATTTTGCCCGGATGGAAGGTATATTGGCGCTGTTCGACATACATTTGGCGTTCTCCCCTTCAGTTTGTCGGCCAAGCTTCTGCCGAGACCGCCGCCAAGGCAAGGCGCCCCAGGCCCCACAAATTTGCTGCACCGCAAAAAATACTTGAAACCCCCGTGCTAGAGGCGCAGGAAGATGCGTGAAACAGGAGTCCACACCATGACATCCAAGCGCCCCATGCCCCCCGGCCGCGAATTGCTGAGCAAGGGCAATGCGACCGCCCAGCGCGTGTTGGAACAGTCCCGCAGCATGGCCGATGTGGTGGGCCGCCACGCTCGGACCCTGCCGGATGCGCTGAACCCCAAGGCGCCGCTGGAAAGCCTGGCCAAGGCCGGGAATGGCTTGATGCGCGCGCCGCAGAACTTGGCCATGGATGCGGCTTCCTACATGCTTGATGCGGCGCAGCGCAGCTTCCTGTTCTGGGACACGATGCGCGAAGCGGGCAACAACTTCGTCTCCCACGAACAGGCGGGCTGCCCGCCCGTGCTGATTTTTGACTATGAAACCGTGGTGGATGGCCGCAAGCTGATGCGCCCCGTGAATTACGCCCTGGTGCGTATCACGCCGCCCGAAGATATGGCGCCGAGCAATGATGCGCTCCGCCCGTTTTTGATCATTGACCCGCGCGCCGGCCATGGCTCGGGCATTGGCGGCTTCAAATCAGACAGTCAGGTAGGCGTGGCTTTGCGTCGCGGGCATCCGGTTTATTTCGTGATCTTTTTCCGGGACCCCGAACCGGGCCAGACGATTCTGGATATTACCGCCGCCGAAGCCGTGTTTCTGAAGCATGTCACGGATGCGCACCCCAAGGCGCCGAAGCCTGTTGTGATCGGTAATTGCCAGGGCGGTTGGGCGGTGATGATGCTGGGCGCCGCCATGCCCAACCAGCTTGGCGCGCTGGTGCTGAATGGCGCCCCGCTTTCCTATTGGGCCGGTGAGCGCGGCAAGAACCCCATGCGCTATCTGGGCGGGTTAGCCGGTGGCGGCTGGCCGGCGGCACTCATGGCCGATATGGGCAATGGCCGTTTTGACGGCGCCAATCTGGTCGCGAATTTTGAGGCGCTGTCGCCCGCCAATACCTGGTTCCGCAAATACTTCGACCTCTACGAAAATGTCGATCAGGAGGCCGAGCGCTTCCTGGAATTTGAACGCTGGTGGGGCGGCTATTTCCTGATGAACCGCGATGAGATTCGCTGGATCGTGGAAAACCTGTTCATCGGCAATCGCTTCGCCTCGGGCCGCATTTCAGCTGGGGACGGGCAGACCTTCAATATGCGCGAAGTGAAGGCGCCGATCATCGTGTTTGCCTCGGCTGGCGATAATATCACGCCGCCCGGTCAGGCTTTGCGTTGGATTGCCGATGTCTATCGCGACGAACGCGAAATCAAATCGCTTGGCCAGACCATTGTGTATCTGCTGCATGAGGATATCGGGCATCTTGGCATTTTCGTTTCCGGCAAGGTGGCGAAGAAGGAACATAGCGAAATCGCCACCACGATTGACATGATCGAATCCGTGGCACCTGGGCTCTATGAAATGGTCATCACCGGGCATGAGGGTGAAGGGGATGGCGCATGGCAGGTGGAGCTGGTGGAACGCACCATCGCCCATGTGCGCGAGATTTCGGGCGAAGCCGAGAATGAAGCCTTCCCGGCTGTGGCGCAGATTTCCGAATTGAACCAGCATTTGTATGATGTGCTGGTATCCCCGGTCATCCGGCAATTCAGCACCGAAATGGGTGCTGAGACACGCCGGCGGATGAACCCGATGCGTTGGCGTCGCTATGCGCTGAGCGACATTAACCCCTGGATGGGTCCGGTTTCATCCCTGGCAGGTTTAGCGCGGGAAAATCGCAAGCCAGTGGCGGCGAATAATCCCTTTCTGGCGTTTGAGAAAGCCTTTGCGGATTCAGTGGAATATGGGCTGAATTCCATGCGCGATTTGCGCGATGCCTGGGTGGAGATCGCCTTTCATGGCGTCTATGGCACGCTGCATGCCGCCGGCGTTACTGGTGAGGATCATGAGGCAGAAGCAGAGGCTGCGCGGGATTCGGTCACCACTGATGCGCCGCAGCGTGCCGAAGCGGAAGCCAAGCTGGCGCAAGGCGGCTATGCGGAAGCGGTCATTCGCATGATGATTCTGCTGGCTGATGCGCGCGGCGCGGTGCGGCGTTCGCGCCTTGCGCGTTCCAATCAATTACTCACCACCGAAGCGCCCTTTGCGCAAATGAGTGCGGGAGAACGCATGGCCGTGATCCGTGATCAGACCATGATCGCCACACTTTTCCCGGAAGAGGCGATCAAGGCGCTGACGGTACTGCTGCCCGATGCGGCTTCCCGCCGGAAGGCCTTGAAAGCGGTGGAAACCGTGGCCGGGCCGGATGAGGAGCTTGGTGAGAATGCGCGCGCGCGCTTGCAGCGTTTGCGCGAAGTGCTGGCGGTGCGCCCGCAACGCGCGGCCTGATCAAGTAGCCTTCATCAGCATTTCCAGCATTTCGGCATCACTGATCTGGTGGAAATCCCGGTAGAAGGCGCCGATACCAAAGCGGATGGGGGCGGTCTCGGCCGTGATCACCTCATCCGCGAGGCCCTGAAATTCTGCAACACTTTCAGGCGCGGCGATGGGGATGGCCAGCACCAACCGCGCCACGCCCCGTTTGCGTAGCGCAGCAATCCCGGCGCGCGCCGTGATGCCGGTAGCGAGCCCATCATCCACCAGAATGGCGATGCGCCCCTTGGGGTCCTGCCTGTCGCGGCCCTTCAAATAGACTGCACTGCGACGGGCGAGTTCCTGTTTTTCCAAGGTCAGCACTGGCGCAATCATGTCATCAGTCAAACCCGCATGGGCAATGACATCCTGATTGAGCAGCGGTTCTTCAAGACCTTCGGCTATCGCGCCAAAGCCCAATTCCGGCTGCCAGGGCACGCCCAATTTGCGCACCAATAAAAGATCAAGCGGGGCGCCAAGGGCTTGGGCAATAGGCAAAGCCACCGGCACACCGCCGCGCGGCAGGGCATAGACCACAGGATCAGCAAAGCCGCGCGCCACAAGCAAAGCCGCAAGGCTGCGCCCGGCTTCTGCGCGATCAGCAAAGCGTTGGTTGGGATGCGGCGAAAGCACCATGCCCAATCTTGGCATGGGGGTGGTGGCCAGTCACTTTTTTCGTCGCGCCGCTTGCCCCGCGGGACAAGCGGCGCGCGGATATTACCCCGCCGCCTTGGCTTCCCGCCGCCGCGCCGTCAGCACAAATTCCGTATAGCCATTGGGCTGTTCGCGGCCCTTCAGCACCAGATCGCAAGCGCCCTTGAAGGCCGGGCCATCAAAAGCCGGCGCCATGGGGCGATAGGCCGCATCGCCGGCATTCTGGCGATCCACCACGCCGGCCATGCGCTTCATGGTTTCCATGACCTGCGCTTCGCTCACCACACCATGGCGCAGCCAATTGGCGATGTGCTGGCTGCTGATGCGCAGCGTCGCACGGTCTTCCATCAGCCCAACATCATTGATATCCGGCACCTTGGAACAGCCAACGCCCTGATCCACCCAACGCACCACATAGCCCAAAATACCTTGCGCGTTATTGTCCAATTCCGCCTGCACATCGGCGGGGGACCAGTTCGTATCCCGCGCCAGCGGCACAGTCAGGATATCATCCAGCTTCGCACGGCGACCGCCCTTGGTGATTTCATCCTGCCGGTCGGCAACACTGATCTGGTGATAATGCAGCGCATGCAAGGTGGCCGCCGTGGGTGACGGCACCCAGGCGGTGGAAGCGCCGGCCTTGGGGTGGCCAACCTTTTGGTCAAGCATCGCCGCCATGGCATCCGGCATGGCCCACATGCCCTTGCCGATCTGCGCGCGGCCCCGCAGCCCGCAGGCAAGGCCGGTATCCACATTCCAATCCTCATAGGCCTTGATCCAGGCGGCACCCTTCATGTCGTTCTTGCGAATGACAGCACCCGCTTCCATGGCCGTGTGGATTTCATCACCGGTGCGATCCAGGAAGCCCGTATTGATGAAGACCACGCGATCCTTGGCCGCAGCGATGCAGGCCTTCAGGTTCACGGTGGTGCGGCGTTCCTCATCCATGATGCCCATCTTGAGCGTGGCGCGCTTCAGGCCCAACGCATCCTCCACGCGGGCGAAAAGCGTATCAGCCCAGGCCACTTCTTCCGGCCCATGCATCTTGGGCTTCACAATGTAAACGCTGCCGGCGCGCGAATTCAGCCGCTTGCCGCGAATGTCATGCATGGCAATGACCGATGTGCAGAAGGCATCCAGAATGGTCTCCGGCACCTCCGCGCCATCCAGCTTTACCGCATCAATCATCATGTGGTGGCCGACATTGCGCACCAGCATGACCGAACGGCCATGCAGCGTCATGCCGCCACCCGCCGGGCGCTGAAACACGCGATCCGGATTGAGGCGGCGGATCATGGTCTTGCCGCCCTTCTCGAAGCTCGCTTCCAGATCGCCGCGCATCAGGCCGAGCCAATTGCGATAGACCGCGACCTTGTCTTCCGCATCCACGGCGGCGACGGAATCCTCGCAATCCTGAATGGTGGTCAGCGCGCTTTCCAAGGCAACATCGGCAATGCCCGCCGCATCGGTCTTGCCAATCGGATGCGCGCGGTCCAGCCGCACTTCAAGATGCAGGCCGTTATTGACGAAAAGCAGCGAAGACACCGCATGTGGTTCGCCCAGCAAGCCAACGCATTGGCCAGGCCGCGCGAGGCCCGTTTTGCTGCCATCCTTCAACGTCACTTCCAAAGCGCCGCCTTCGATGCGGTAGCCCGTGGCATCGGCATGCGACCCCTTGGCGAACGGCACGGCGCTATCCAGCACGCCGCGCGCATAGGCAATCACCTTCGCACCGCGTTCCGGGTCATAGCCCTTGCCGGAAGCCGCACCCGGAATGGCATCCGTGCCGTAAAGCGCATCATACAAGCTGCCCCAGCGCGCATTGGCCGCATTCAGCGCGTAGCGCGCATTGGAAACCGGCACGACCAACTGCGGCCCGGCCATGGAGGCAATTTCCGCATCAACATCCGTGGTCGCGACGGTCACACTCGCGGGTTCCGGCAGCAGATAGCCGATTTCCTTCAGAAACGCCGTATAGGCCGCCTGATCAATCGGCTTGGCGGGGTTGGCGCGGTGCCAGGCATCAATCTTCGCTTGCAGCGCATCGCGCTTGGCGAGCAGCGCGGCATTGGTCGGCGCCATCTCTCGCAGGGTGCGTTCCATCGCGTCCCAGAAGCGCGCGGGCTCCACGCCCGTGCCGGGCAGGGCTTCGGTTTCAATGAAATTCTTCAGAATGGGGGCAACAAAAAGCCCCTTAGATGCGGACATTCCAACGCTCCCCTAAATTCAGAGGGGTTCAATAAAAGGAAAGGGGCGGCGGGGCAAACCGGGCGGGGGCTTGCCGGGAGGCACAAGCGGCGCAAGGCTATGGGCGTAAAAACTTGAGGAAACCCGATCATGGCCTGGACCCCGCCGCGTCACACTTCCCAGCATTGGCACGTCACGAAGCCCGCAGCCTCTGGCCGCAAGGGCATGGTCGCTTCCCAGGCGCGCGGCGCCGCCGAGGCCGGGGTCGCGATTCTGGAAGCCGGCGGCACGGCGGCAGATGCGGCGGTGGCCACGGCCTTTGCGCTGGCGACGCTGGAGCCCTGGAATAGCGGCTTGGGCGGTATTGGCTTCGCGCAAGTCATGTCGCCGGGCAGCGGCGCCGAGACCTTTGATTTCGGCCCGGTTTCCCCGCGCGGCTTGAAGCCTTCCGCCTTCCCCATGACCGGCAAGATGAAGGCGGATTTGTTCACCTGGCCAGAGGTCTTGGAAGACCGCAATGTCCATGGCCCACTTTCCTTCGCGATCCCCTCGGCGGTTGCGGGCTATATGGAATTGCATGCCCGCCATGGCCGCATGCCGATCAAGGATGTGCTGGCGCCGGCGGTGGCGCTTGCGAAACGCGGATTGGCGCAGGATTGGTTCACCACGCTGAAAGTGGCCAATTCCGCATCGGTGCTGAAGCTTTATCCGGAATCGGCGCGCATCTATCTGCCGGGCGGGCTGCCGCCGGTGGCGCCGTATCAGGGCTCACCGGGCTTCTTCCAACAGGGCAATCTGGCCGACACGTTGGAACGCCTGGCGCATGCAGGGCTGGCTGATTTCTACACGGGCGATATTGCCGCCGCCATCGCTGCCGATTGCAAGGACATGGGCGCCTTTGTCAGCGCCGAGGATCTTGCCAATTGCAAGGCGCGCGTGCTGCCCGCGCTGGAAGCCGCCTGGCGCGGCAAGCGGCTGTTCCTGGCCAATGGGCTGACGGCGGCGCCCACGCTGATGCGCGTGCTGGAAGGCATGAAGGGTGCCGATTTCTCCGGCAAGGCGCCCTCCGCCGCCTGGTATGCGCATTTGGCGCGCGTGATGCGCGCGGCTTATGCGGAACGCCTTGCCGGGCTTGGGGATGCGGAACCGAAAGCAGCCGAATCCTGCACCACCCATCTGACGGTCGCTGACAAGAACGGCATGATGGTCGCCATGACCACGACGCTGCTTTCCAGCATGGGTAGCCGGGTGGTGCTGCCGAAATCAGGCGTGCTGATGAATAACGGCGTCATGTGGTTCGACCCTCGTCCGGAAGCGGCCAATGCGCTGGCACCGGGCAAAAGGCCGCTGACCAATATGTGCCCCGTTATTGCTGCTGAGGGCGACAAGCCCGTGCTTGCCACGGGTGCTTCCGGCGGGCGGCGCATCATGGCCTCGGTCTTCCAAATGCTGTCCTTCATTGCCGATTTCGGCATGGAACCGGAACAGGCGGCGCATCATCCGCGCTTGGATGTCTCAGCGCCTGAGGGTGTCACCGCCGATATCCGGCTGGGTGCGGAAACCCTGGCCGCGCTGGCCGCCGAGGATGAGGTGACTGAAGTCGAACACGCGGTGCTGCCGGTGAATTTCGCCTGCCCGAATCTGATCCGCATTGGCGCGGATGGGCTGCGCACCGGCATTACCGATGTGATGAGCCCCTGGAGTGCGGCAATCGCCGAAGCCTAAACCACAACAAAGGAAACGCCCATGAAACGTCGTCATTTGCTGCAAGGGGCCGCGGCGCTTGCCGGGGCCTCGGGCTTCGCCGCGCCTTCGCTGGCGCAGCCCGCGCGCACGGCCACGCTGCGCTTTGTGCCGCAGGCCAATCTGACTGCGCTTGATCCTATCTGGACCAGTGCGATTGTTACGCAAATGCACGGCTATCATGTCTATGACACGCTTTACGCCGTGGATGGCCAGCAGCGCGCCCGCCCACAAATGGCGGCAGGGCATGAGGTTTCTGCCGATGGCCGGGTGTGGCGCATCCGCCTGCGTGAAGGCTTGTTCTTCCATGATGGGGAGCCGGTGCGCGCGGCTGATTGCGCCGCATCTCTCGCGCGTTGGTCACGGCGTGATCCTTTTGGGCAAATCCTGGCCGCGCAGGTGGATGAATGGCGCGTGGCAGATGATCGCACGCTGGAAATTCGCCTGAAACGCCCCTTCCCGCTTTTGCTTGATGCCTTGGCGAAGCCCGATTCCAACGTGCCCTTCATCATGCCTGAACGCTTGGCCAAGACAGATTCTGGCACGCAAATTAGCGAAGTTATCGGCAGCGGCCCTTATCGCTTCATGCGCGATGAATTCGTCTCCGGCAGTCGCGTGGTTTATATGCGAAATGACCGCTATCGCCCGCGCGATGAAGCATCAGATTGGGCGTCCGGCGGCAAGGTTGCGCATTTCCCGCGCATTGAATGGCATATCCTGCCGGACCCCGCGACCGCCGCAGCAGCGCTGCAATCGGGCGAGGTTGATTGGCTGGAACAGCCTTTGGCGGATCTGGTGCCAACGCTGCAGCGCAATCGCAATATAGAAGTGGGTATTCTGAACCCAACCGGCTTGATGAGCATCATGCGCTTGAACCATCTGCAAGCGCCCTTCAATAATCTGCGCGTGCGGCAAGCGGTGGCTTTGGCCGTGGATCAAACGGATTACATGCGTTCCACGCTTGGTGATGATCGCAGTGTTTGGCAGGAATGCCGAAGCCTATTCCCTTGCGGCACGCCTTATGGTGTTGAAAACCTATCAGAACTCAATGCCCCGCCGCGCAGCCTGGATCGCGCGCGCGCCGCGCTGCAGGCGAGTGGCTATAATGGTGAGAAGGTTGTCATCATCAACCCGACCGATTTCCCGCTCATCGGCCCGCATGGGCAAGTAACCGCGGACCGACTGCGCCGCATTGGCATGAATGTGGAACTGGCGGAAACCGATTGGGGCACGGTGGTGCAGCGGCGCGTGCGCACCGAACCCGCTGATCGTGGCGGCTGGAGTATTTTCCACACCTATGGATCGTCGCTTGCTTACCTGAACCCTGCGGTGAGTTCGCTGGTGAAAGGGCCGGGTGCCACAGGTTGGTTCGGCTGGTATGGCAGCCCAGTGATGCAGGAACGCATCCAGGCTTGGTTTGATGCGCCTGATGCCGCGCGGCAAAAGGCGCTGGCGGATGAGATCAATAAGCTGGCGCAGGATGATGTTGCGACCATCCCACTTGGCCAATTCCGCATCCGCAGCGCCTGGCGGCGCAGCATTACCGGGCTTGCCCAGGGCAGCATGCCCTATCCTTGGGGCGTGCGGCCGGCTGGCTAAGCATTTTCAAGCCAAGTGGAATCACTTGGCTGCCCGGAAAATGCGATCAAACAAGTTTTTACTGGGTTGCCCATCAACTAAGGTGAATGGGCAACACACTAAATTACGCTGCCTGTTTTGACCGCACCGCACGCCAGACCGCTTCTGGCGTGATCGGCATATCAATATGCGCCACACCCAGCGCATCACAGACCGCTGAGATGATGGCAGGCGGCGCACCGCAAGCGCCGCCCTCACCCGCGCCCTTCACGCCAAGATCATTGGATGGGCAAGGCACCACATTCAGATCAAGATTGAAGGAAGGCGCATCACCCGCGCGCGGCATGCAGTAATCCTGGAAAGTCGCGGTCAGGAATTGGCCGCTTTCAGGATCATATTGCGCATGTTCCAGCATGGCCTGACCAATGCCGGCCATGATGCCGCCATGGCATTGGCCATGCACCAGCATGGGATTGAGCGGCACGCCAACATCATCCACCGCCGCGTAATTGGCGATGGTAACTTCGCCAGTGGTGGGATCAATCTCCACCTCCGCGACATGGCAGCCATTGGGGAAATTGCATTCCGTGTCGCGCGTGTAGGTGAGTTGTTCGTCAAGCCCAGGCGATTCACCCGGCGGCAGGCGCGCCGGGTCATGCGCGGCGGCGATAATGGCGGGCCAGCTTGTGGCGATATCCGTCCCGGCCACGCTGAAGCGGCCATTCAGGAATTCAATATCCGCCACACCTGCTTCCAACAAATGCGCCGCGATGCGCTTGGCCTTTTCAATGACCAACGCAGCAGCGCGGCTGGTGGCAACACCGCCCATCTGGGATGAACGCGACCCGCCCGTGCCACCGCCCTTCAGCACGACATCCGAATCGCCCTGCACCAGATCAATCGATTCAAAAGGCAGCCCAAGCTTTTCGGAAAGTATTTGCGCAAAGGCCGTTTCATGCCCCTGCCCATGGCTGAAGGTGCCAACCGTAAGCTTGGCGCGACCTTCAGGCGTGAGTGCCACGCGCGCCCATTCAAAAGGCTGCCCGCCTGAGGCTTCAATGAAGTAACCAAGGCCGATACCGCGCAGCTTGCCCTGCTTCGCCGCTTCCGCACGCCGCGCGGCGAAGCCCTGCCAATCGGCCAAGTTCAACGCCATATCCTGGGTTTCCGCGAAATGGCCGGAATCGATTACATTGCCCGCGACATTGCGGTAGGGGATTTGATCCGGGCGGATGTAATTCCGCCGGCGAATTTCCTCCCGCCCAATGCCGAAGGCCGCCGCGCCTTGGTCGAATAATCTTTCCAGCACATAAGCAGTTTCCGGCCGGCCTGCACCGCGATAGGCATCGGTTGGCACCGTATTGGTAAACACGCAGCGCACCTGCACATTCAAGGCCTGAAGGTCATAAACTGTGCCATTGATGCGCCCACCCGCCATGGTGGGCACACGCGGACCAAAATCCAGCAAATAGGCACCCATGGCGGCCAAGGTGCGAATACGCACGCCAATCGCCTTGGCGTTTTCATCAAAGGCCATTTCGGCATGCGTCACATGATCACGCCCATGTGGGTCTGACAGGAAAGTCTCGGTCCGGCCTGCGCGCCATTTCACGGGCCGCCCAAGCTTGCGCGCCGCCCACAAGACCATGGCACTTTCCGGAAACAGCTTGCCGCGCAAGCCGAAGCCACCACCCACATCGGGCGAAATGACGCGAATTTTCTCGAGCGGCACCTTGAAGACCAGCTTCGCCAGATTGTCGCGAACCTTGACCGCACCTTGAGAAGGCGAAACCAGCGTCCACCTCTCCCCATCCCAATCACCGAGGGCGACACGCGGTTCCATCGGATTGCCCACTACGCGGTTCTGCACCAGGTCAACCGCGACGATACGCGCGGCCTTGGTGAAGGCGGCATCCGCTTCCGCCGCGCGGCCACTATCCCAATGCACGCAAAGATTGCTGCCCTGGTCTTCCCAAATCACCGGCGCGTCGGCATCAAGCGCCTTGCCGGTTTCCGTGATGCTCGGCTGGGTTTCGTAATCAATCTGAATCAGCTCAGCCGCATCCATGGCCTGATCGCGGGTTTCGGCGACCACCAACGCGACCGGGTCCCCCACATAGCGCACGCGTTCGGTTTGCAGGATATGACGCGTTGGCGCGAAAAGCGGCTTGTCCTTGCCGGGCACTTCCACCTGCACCGGCAGCGCGCCAATGCCATCAGCCATCGCGTCATGCCCGGTCAGTACCGCCACCACGCCAGGCGCAGCACGCGCTTCGCTGACATCCATGGAGATGATGCGCGCATGGGCATGCGGTGAACGCAGCACCACCGCATGGGCCTGGCCAGGGCGGTTCATATCATCCGTATAGGTGCCGCGCCCCGTGAGCAGCCGCACATCTTCCTTGCGCCGTACCGGCTGACCAATGCCAAAGTTATCCATGACCTACTTCCCCGTTATTTCCTGCAAAGCCTGCGCGATTCTGGTGATGCGCGCCACTGGGCGCAGCCCTTCAATCGCCGCCTGATGTACCGCGGCAGAAAACGCCGCACAGCCATCTTCCAATACCGTCACATCAAATTCGCGCACATGCGCGCCGCGCACGGTGGAAGCAACCCCGCCATTGGTAACAATGCCCGCCACCAATAGCGCGCGAATACCTGCCTTGCGCAAGGCCCATTCCAGGCGCGAATTCCAGAAAGCGTCATAGCCGATTTTCTCGACCATCAGATCGGATGGTGCCAATTCATCCACCAAGGCCTGGCCCCAGGATGCCGGCGCAAAATCCCCCTTGCGCAGGAAGGGCCGCATTTGTTTGAGATGCTCCGCAATGAAGGGCTCGCCCCCCTTGCCCGGCACCAGCGTGAAATGCGTGGAAGCGATCCAGCCGCCTTTTGCGCGCATGGCTTCGGAAAGCGGCGCAAGCCGCGCGGGCAGTGCTGCGATGGTCACATCACCTTGCCCGCCGCGCGCATAGGCGCCCTCGGGATGGATGAAATCATTCTGCAAATCACAGAGCAGTAAAGCGGTTTCACTGATGGGAATGGCGCTGGCCATCATCACGCCCTTTCGATAATCAGATTGCCAAAGCGGTCCACCCGCGCCACTAGGCCAGGGTCCACCACCACGGTTGCATCGGGTTGTTCCAGAATGGCGGGGCCGGGAATTTCGGCACCAACCGGCAGTTCAAGCCGCGCGAAAATGCGTGCCTCATGCCAAGCGCCATCAAACCAAACCGGCCGCGCGCCACGCGCTGCTGTTTCAAGGCTTGCGTCAGGCCCAGGCGCAAGTGCCGCCAGATCAAATGCCGGGCGGCGGCCAATCGCAGCACTGCGGAGCGAGACAATCCTGACCGGCAATCCCGGCAGCAAGCGACTGAAGGCGCGTTGATAGGCCGCTTCAAAGGCCTGCCGCACAATCGTTCGCGTCACGCCGGTGCTATTGCCCGCCACCGTCACGGGCAGAGGCACAGCAACGGTATGCGTCTGCCCAGCGTAATGCATATCAAGCGTGAAAAGCGTTTCAATCGCCTCCACCGGCAGGCCGGCATCGCGCACCACCGCCACAGCCGCACTTGCTTCGCGCACCAGATGCGCATCCAGCGCGGCAGGATCGAGGCTATCCAAATCGAGATTAAGCGTACGCACCTGGTCATGCCGCACATCAGCGATGATGCAGCCAAGCGCGGAAGTGACGCCCGGAAAGCGCGGCACCAAAGCGGCTTTCAAGCCGACCTCGGTCAGCAAGGCACCAACATGCAGCGCGCCACCGCCACCGAAGGGGAGAGCGACGAAACGCGCCGGATCAAGCCCGCGTTCGATGGAAACAAGCCTGATGGCGCCGGCCATTTTTGCGTTCGCCACGCGCAGAATGGCTTCTGCCGCCGCCATGGCATCCAGCCCCAAAGGCAGGCCGACATGCTGTGCAATCGCGGCCTTCGCGGCATCCACATCAAGGCTGGTGAGCGCGCCGCCAATCGGCCGCGCAGCATTGATCCGCCCGAGCACCAGATTCCCATCCGTCAACGTCGGGCGGTCATTGCCCTGCCCATAGCAGACCGGCCCCGGTCGGCTGCCCGCGCTTTCCGGCCCCACTTGCAGCAAGCCACCACGATCCACCGCCGCGATGGAACCGCCACCCGCGCCAATGGTGGTGATTTCAATCATGGGGGAGCGGATGACCAGGCCGAAATCAATCGTCGCCTGCGCGGCTAGGGCCATTTGCCCATCGGCAATTAAAGACACATCAAAGGAAGTGCCGCCAAGATCACAGGTAATCACATGGCTGAAGCCGGCGGCCTTGGCGATGGCGCCTGCCGCAATCACACCAGCCGCTGGGCCTGACAGTGCCGTGCGTGCCGGAAAGCGCCGCGCCGTTGCGGTGGACATGATGCCGCCATTGGATTGCACAATATGAAACCGCCCACCGAAACCTTCATCCGCCAGCGCGCCTTCCAACTTACCCAAATAGCCGGCGACCAAAGGCTGCAAATAGGCGTTGAGCGCCGTTGTCGAAGCCCGTTCAAATTCGCGAATTTCCGGGAGTATTTCAGAAGAAACCGAAACATGCGGATTGGGCCAAATGAGCCGCACCGCTGCTGCCGCTGCCTGTTCATTGGCGGGATTGGCATAGGCATTGATGAAGATAATGGCACAGGCGTCCGCCCCTGCGGCCAGCAATTCCCGCGCGGCAGATTCCACCGCCGCGATATCCACTGGTGTGTGGATGCTGCCATCTGCAAGGCAGCGTTCCGGCACTTCCAGGCGCAAATCGCGGTCCGCGATTGGTTCGAATTCGCCCCAAAGCCCCCAGGTATGGCGGCGATCACGGCGACGCATTTCCAAGACATCGCGAAAACCCGCAGTGGTGATAACGCCAAGCTTCGCACCTTTTCGCTCGAGCAGCGCATTGGTGCCAACCGTGGTGCCATGCACGACCGCTGCCATGCCCGAAGCACCACCAAGTGCTCGCAAGCCCGCGAGAAAACCGGAAGCCTCATCACCGCGCTGGCTTGGTACTTTCGCAGTCTGAAAGCGCCCCGAGGCCGGATCAAACAGGAACAAATCGGTGAAGGTGCCACCGACATCAACGCCGACAATCGCGCCGCTCATGATGCGCGCCTTCCGTAATCGCGCAGCGCCGCTTCGGCGCTGACATAACCCAAGCGGACATCGCGCGCGATAGCCTCCATGGGCCGCGCCGCAGGATCGCCCCAACCGCCACCGCCCGGGCTTTCCAGCCGCACGCGTTGACCTTGGCCGATGGAAACACCAACAATCTTGCTTGCCATCGGCGGCGTTTCGCCCGCCTCCCCCCAGGTGAAGCGATTAAGCGCGCCATCAGCGCCGCCCGCCACACCAAAGGGCGCGAAACGCCCGCGTTCACCCAGCAAGGCGACTTCGGTGCGGCCCGGCGCCAGCGCCTCGATCTCATAAATCGCGCCAACGCCGCCGCGATGCTCGCCCGCGCCACCGCTATCGGGGCGGAGCGCCCATTGCGTGAACATGACTGGATAGGCTGCCTCCAGAATCTCCACCGGCGGAATTGTCGCCGTTGAGATCGGGTTATTCGCGTGATGCAAGCCATCGGAAGCCGGATTGCCGCCAAGCCCGCCACCAAAGAAGGAAAACATCACCCAGAGCGTGCCATTTTCCCGCTGGCCAGACAGCGCCAGCGCATTGATGGTCCCGAAAGGCGCGGCTGTCGCGGTGGCAGGGCGCGCCTTGCCGAGTGCGCCGAAAATTACGCCGATCAGGCGTAGGATGGTTTCGGTATAGCCAGCGACGGGTCGCGGTGCCTCCGCACCCAATAGCGTAGTTGGTGGCGCAATCACTTCCACAGGGCGCAGCACGCCCGCATTGGCCGGCACATCCGGGAAAGCGTGCTTGAGCGCAACATAACAAGCCGCCACCGTGGTCGCGACGGAGATATTGAGCGGCCCGGCGCAAGGCGGTGAGGATCGCGACATATCCAGAATTAGCCGATCACCTTCAATCGTCAGGTCCAGCGCAATCCGCAGCGCCTCATCCTTCACGCCGTCATTATCCAGGAAATCATCAAAGCTGTAGCTTCCATCGGGCAGGGCCGCGATTTCCGCGCGCATCAGCGCCTCAGCCCGATCCGCCAATTGCGCGAAGGCCGCGGCGATCCGCGCATCGCCATAATCATCCAGTAATTCCAACAGCCGTTTTTCACCGAGGTCGAGCGCATTCAACTGCCCATTCAAATCACCCCAATTGGATTGCGGCACACGGGAATTGGCCGCCAGAATATCCAGAATATCCTGCTGCATCTGCCCGGCGCGGATCAGTTTTACCGGCGGGAAACGCACGCCTTCTTGATGGCTTTCCGTGGCGCGTGGATTGTAATTGCCCGGCACATTTCCGCCGATATCAAGCCAATGCCCAACACTTGCGACCCAGCAGAATAGCTTGCCGGCGCGGAAAATCGGCCGCACCAGGCGAAAATCATTCAAATGCGTCCCGCCATCATAGGGATCATTGAACAGGAAGGTATCGCCGGCTTCCAGCCCGCCTTCCGCCGCCACCTTGCGAATGACATATCGCACGGCAAAGGACATGGCGCCGACGAAAATCGGCAAGCCCTTGGTGCCCTGCACCAGCGTATCGCCAGTGACCGCATCATAAACGCCGTGACAGGCGTCGCGCGCTTCGGCGATGATCGGGTTGAAGGCACTGCGATAGAGCGTTGCATCCATCTCATCAGCAATTTGTTCAAGCCGGCCCTTCAGCACCGCCAGGGTCACGGCATCAAGACGCACGGTTTCTATTTCAGTCATCTCACAATCCAAGATAGCTACGGCGCAATTCGGGGTCAGCGGCAATGTCACGCGCCGCGCCGCTCAAGCTGATCACGCCATTTTCCAAGACATGCGCCTGATCCGCCACGTCCAGGCTTTGCGCAACATTCTGTTCCACCAGCATGATGGTCAGCCCATCCGCATGCAGGCGCCGGATCAGCGTGAACATTTCCTCGACCAGCAAGGGCGAAAGGCCGAGCGATGGTTCATCCAGGATCAGCAGCCTCGGTTCCGCCATCAGCCCGCGGCCGATGGCGAGCATTTGCTGTTCGCCCCCTGAAAGCGTGCCAGCGGCCTGGCGGGTTCGTTCCTTGAGGCGCGGGAAAATACCAAAAACGCGTTCCAGATTACGCGCACGATTGGTCCGCGCGCGGCGATAGGAACCAAGTTCCAGCACTTCGCGCACATTCAAATTCGGGAAAATCTTGCGCCCTTCCGGCACATGGATCAGGCCAAGTGAAACAATCTCAGGCGGGGATAGCGCAGCGAGGCTCTGCCCCGCGAAACGAATTTCCCCGCCGCGCGGGCGCACCACACCGCTGACGGTCATGTTCAAAGTTGTCTTGCCCGCACCATTGGCGCCGAGCACCGCAACCAAAGCGCCTTCGGGGATACTCAGATCAATGCCGCGCAGGATCAGGGTTTCGCCATAGCCAGCTTCAAGCGCCTTGATTTCAAGCATGGCCGGCCAACCTTTGCGCGGCGCCATGGCCCAAATAGGCCTCAATCACGGCGGGATTGCCGACCACCTCGGCCGCCTCGCCCGAGGCAATGATACGCCCGCCGGAGATCACATGGACATATTCGCAAAGGCTCATCACCGCCTGCATGACATGTTCGATCATGAGGATGGTGACGCCACCCGCGCGAATATCCTGCAGCACCGGCAGGAAATCGCGGAGTTCCGATGGGTTAAGCCCCGCCAATACCTCATCCAGCAATAATATGCGCGGGCGCGTGGCCAATGCGCGCGCCACTTCCAGGCGCTTCCGCCCCGCCACCGTCAGCGCTGCCGCTGGCTTATCAAGTTGCGGACCGAGGCCCAGGCGTTGGCCGACTTCTTCCGCCAACGCCAAGGCATCACGACGTTTTGCCAGGCGCAGAAAGGCTCCAACCGCGATATTTTCGCGCACGGAAAGCCCGGCGAAGGGCTGCACAATCTGGAAGGTTCGCGCCAGGCCAAGCTTGGCCAGATCATGCGGCTTGCGGCCGGTGATTTCCTCGCCATCCAGCAACACGAGCCCAGCGCTTGGCTGTTCAAAGCCGGCGATCATGGCAAAGAGCGTCGTCTTGCCCGCACCATTCGGACCGATCAGCCCGGTTATCGAACCTTCACGCACATCGAAGGTCGCGTCAGACACTGCCGTCAGCCCGCCAAAGCGCTTGGTGAGATCACGCACCGCGAGGAAAGCGGGGTCCCGCCCTTGCCCTGTCATGGCGCCCCCTTGCCGCGCCAGCGCGCGGCGATGACGCCCGGGATGCGATGCAGCGGAAAGCGCACCACCAGGATCAGCAGCGCACCAAAGATGATCAGATCAACACCAGGGATTTTGCCGATCAGCATCTTCGTGCCCTCGCTCAGCCCTTGCAGGATCAATGCACCAATCAGCGGGCCGAATACCGTGCCCGCACCACCAATAATTGGGGCGAGCAATGCTTCCACTGAAATCCAGGTGCCGAAAGCAATATTGCTATCAATATAGAGGAAATACTGCGCATAAAGCGCCCCTGCCGCACCAGTAAGCCCCGCCGATAGGCTGATGGCACGCAGCTTCACCGCCAGAATATCCACACCAAGCGCGGCAGCCGCTGCCTCATTCTCCCGCACCGCGACAAGCTGCGCGCCGATCCGGCTTTTCTCCACGGCCAGCGTCATCAACATGGCAAGCGCAAGCAATACCGCTGCCAAAATCAAAAAGCTCGACCGATTGGCAAATTGCAGATTACCCGCGCCGAGATTGAGGCTGATCAGCAAACCCGCAGCACCGCCCGTGATCTCGGTTGCATTGGCAAGGATGCGCAGCACCTCAGCAAAGGCAAGCGTGACCAGCGCAAAATAGGAACCGCGCAGCCCAGCGCGAAACACCATGGCACCAATCGCATAGCCAAGCAGCGCGGCGGCTACCATGCCGAAGGCCACCGCCGGATAGGCATTCACGCCAAAGCGTTGTTGCAGAATGGCGCTGACATAAGCGCCCATGCCGAAAAACGCCGCATGACCAAAGGAATACTGCCCGCCATAGCCACCAAGCAGATTCCACCCCTGCGCGGCAATCGCCAGGATCAGCGTAAAGACCAGAAAATTCAGCACCACATTGCTGGTCACAAATAGCGAAACCAGCACGGCGACGACCAGAAAGCCCAAAATGGGCAAAGCCTCACGAATAGTCATGCGCGCGCCCCGAACAACCCAGTCGGGCGCAGCAGCAGCACTAGGATAAAAATCAGGAAAATCCCGATTTGTCCAAGGCTATCACCGAAATAGAGGCCAGAAAGGCTTTCCACCACACCGATGAACAAGCCGCCCAGCAGCGCCCCCGTCACGCTGCCCATGCCACCCAGCACCACAATGGTGAAGGCCACCAGCACAAAGGCATTGCCCACACGTGGCGAGACATAGAAGGACGGCAGCAAAAGACAGGCGGCGATGGCAAGACAAGCCGTGCCGATGCCAAAGGTCACGGCATAGATATGCGCGACATCAATACCAACCAAGGCAGCGCCCGTGCGTTCCTTCGCGACCGCCCGAATGGCGCGGCCCGTATCGGTGCGCGTCATCAGCACAAACAGCAAGGCGGCCAGCAGCAGCGTCACGCCAAAGCCGATCAGGCGCGGCACTGACAACAAAACATCGCCAAGTTCCACCATGGACATGGCATAGGGCAGGCGGAGCGTCATGGTATCCGAACGAAAAATCGCCAACATGGCGTTTTCGATGATGATCGAAAGCCCAAGTGTCACCAGCAACATATTGGAATCATCGCCACGGCTGGCCGGCCCAATCACCAAGCGCTGTACCAGATAGCCCAACACGAAGAACAAGCCCGCCAGCGGGATCATCGCCGCATAGGGGTCAAGCCCAAAGGCGCCATGCGCGACAAAGGCCGCATACATCGCCAGCGTCAGCAACGCACCATGGGCGAAGTTGATAATGTGCAATACGCCGTAAACCAGCGTGAGGCCCAGCGCCACCAGCCCATACACGGCCCCCATCAGGAGGCCGTTTGCCACGGCCTCCAGCAATATTTCGGGCGGGTAGCCCATCTCAGCCGGTGACGGGATAGATCGGCTGGGCGTCCGCAAAATCGCGCGGGAAGATCACCTTGATATCGCCGTTCTGCACCTGCGTATTCACCGGCTTGCCGCCCTGGTTTTGGCCATTGACGAATTGCGTCGGCCCATAGGGCATGATGTGGCGATCAAAGCCAGCACCAGTTGCCGCCAGCGCTTGGATCAACGCACCACGATCCGCCCGGCCCGCGCGTTCCAGCGCATCGGCAAACAGCATTACGGCGGAATAATTCAGCGGTACATTGTAAAGCCAGAAGCGCCCCTGCGCTTCCACACGCCGGCGCAATTCGGCGGTTTTCGGCTTGCGCGGATCGGCCCAATGATTGCAATCCATTACCAGATTAGCCGCTTCCGGGAATTCCCGCACAAAACGGAAATTGGAAGCCGCACCATTCAGGATGCAATAAATCCCCTTCGGGCGAATGCGGCGCTGCTGCAAGGTTTGCGACAGCAGCACGAATTCCGCGTAATAGGATGATGGGATGATCAGATCGGGATTGAGCGCCCTGATCCGCAGCGCCACATTAGACATGTCGCGCGATGGCGTGGGATGCGCAATCGTCTCCAGCACCTGAAAGCCGCGCTTGGGCAATTCCGCATTCAGCAGGCGCGCCATGCCGGACCCGAACAACCCATCCTCATGCACAATCACTGCCGTACGGGAAGGCTTGCCGGCGGCATCATTGATCGCGACCAGATTATCCAAAGCGGTTGCCGTCACGGTGCCAAAGCCAGGCCCGAAGCGGAAGGTATTGGCCAGCCCACGAGACACGATCTGATCCGACACGCCGACATCAACAATATAAGGCAGGTCATAACGCGATGCGGCTTGCGATGCGGCAAGGCAAATCGGGCTTGCAAAGCCGCCCACAATCGCGAGCACGCCTTCGGCCTGCATTTTCTCAACCTCGGCCACACCACCATCGGGGGTGGAGCGCGCATCGCCGAACACCATTTCAATCGGCGCGCCACCCAGCGCCTTGATCCCGCCGCCGGCATTGATATCGGCAATGGCCAGCTCTGCGCCCAGGCGGCCATATTCGCCATCCTGCGCCAAGGCGCCGGTTACGGGCTGGATGATGCCAAGCTTGATGGCGCGCGACTGCGCCCGCGCAATGGTGGGTGCCGCGAGCAGCACCGGCGCGGCCATCAGCGCCTGGCGCCGGGAAAGGCTGAAATGAGACATTGGAGACTCCCCTGTTGTTACCCGAAAATGGTCATGCCCCAGGCTTTGCCAATGGGCCAGAGGGAATCTGGTGCCGCGCAGGCCCGATTTTGCACTTGCCCCAAATCGCCTTAGCCTTCGCTGTGAAAGCGTTGCCGGGCGGGCGCTTTCGCCTGTTCACACTGCCCGCAAGGCGCCATCATGGATCTGCTACCGCTTGCCGGCATACGCGTTGTTGAATTCTCCCACATGGTCATGGGGCCGACCTGCGGCCTGGTTCTGGCCGATCTGGGCGCCGAGGTCATCAAGATCGAACCCCCCGGCAAGGGCGACCGCACGCGCTATCTGGTGGCATCCGGCACCGGCTTCTTCGCTGCCTTCAGTCGCAACAAGAAAAGCGTCACGCTCGATACGGATGATGCGGCAGATCTTGAGGCGCTGAAGCGCCTGATTGATACCGCCGATGTGCTGGTGGAGAATTTCCGCCCCGGTGGCTTGGCCGCCAAGGGCCTGGGGTATGAGGCGCTTTCGGCACGCAATCCGCGGCTAATCTATTGCTCGCTCAAGGGCTATCTGCCCGGCCCTTATGAAAACCGCACAGCCTTGGATGAGGTTGTGCAGATGCAGTCCGGCCTTGCTTACATGACCGGCCCGCCCGGCCGGCCCTTGCGCGCCGGGGCGCCGGTGAATGACATGATGGGCGGCATGTTCGGCGCCATCGGGATTTTGAGCGCGCTCCGCCAGCGCGATGCCTCCGGCCGAGGGCAGCATTTGCAGGCGGGGTTGTTTGAAAACGCGGCCTTTCTGGTTTCCACCGCCATGCTGCAACAAGCCATTACGGGCAAGGCGCCGGAACCCATGCCGGCGGGCCGCCGCGCCTGGGGCGTTTATGATGTGTTCGATACCGCCGATGGCGAACAGATTTTCATCGGCGTCGTCACCGAACGCCAATGGGAAATCTTCATCCGCGAATTGAATGAACCCGCGCTGAACAACCCCGATTATTGCAGCAATACCGAACGCGCCAAGCGGCGGGAGGCGCTGATACCGCTGGTGCAATCCCTGCTGATCAGGCGCAATGTCGCAGAGCTTGAGGAAATGTGCGCCCGCGCCGGCCTGCCCTATTCCCGCATCGCCAAGCCCTGGGATTTGTTCGAAGATGCGCATCTTGCCGCGAGCGGCGGCTTTCATGAAGTGACGCTTGCAGATGGGCGGCGCGCCAAGGTGCCGGCGCTGCCGCTTCAATTCGGGCAGGAAAGGCTGCCGCTCCGCCATGATCTGGCAACACCCGGCCAGCATAATGAGGAAATTCTGGGCCCGATCCGCTCAGCAAAAGCCGCTGATTGAATACCACAAGACCGCAACACAGGAGGGAAAACACCATGCCGGTTTATGCACTTGATGATTTGACGCCAGAGCTTCCCGCCGCGGATCGCTTCTGGGTCGCGCCGGATGCGCATGTGATCGGCACTGTTGTGCTGGGTGAAGATGTCGGCGTTTGGTTTGGCGCCGTCATTCGCGGTGACAATGATCCCATCCACATCGGTGCGCGCAGCAATATCCAGGAAGGGTCCGTGCTGCATTCGGATACTGGCTTTCCGCTGACCGTCGGCGCCGATGTGACGGTGGGCCACCAGGCCATTTTGCATGGCTGCACCATTGGCGATGGCTGCCTGATCGGCATGGGTGCCACGGTGATGAATGGCGCGCGCATTGGTGCGGGCAGCATTATCGGCGCCGGCGCGCTGGTCACGGAAGGCAAGGATATCCCCCCGGGATCCCTGGTGATGGGCTCCCCGGCCAAGGTGATTCGCGGCCTCGATGCCGATGTTGCCGCGAAGCTTCTGGCATCCGCCGCGCATTACGTTGAAAATGCGCGGCGCTTTGCGAAGGGGATGCGCCGCCTGGCCTGAAGCGAGGCGGTCAGCCTGCCTCAGCGGTGATGCGCGCCGCCTGGGGTCAAGCGGGGTCTGCGGGGTTACGGGATGACGGCGCCGACATTTTGCGCTTTATTCCCGCTACGCCTGAAACAGAAGGAGACGCAGCATGGGTGTTTTGACGCAGGAACAGAAGGATGCCTTCTGGCGCGATGGCTGCCTGGTGGCGCCCAATGCTGTCTCACCCGATCTGCTGGCACGGTTGCGGGCCGAGATCGCCGGTTGGGTGGAAGAAAGCCGCGCCCATACAAAACCCTTCGGCCCGCCTTGCGTGGATGGTCGCCCGCGTTTCGACATGGGCAAGGAACATTCCGCCGAAAAGCCGGCGCTTCGGCGGATCAATAACCCATCCGATATCTCGCCCGCCTATCTGGAAGCGATGCGCGACAGCGACATGACGGAAATGGTGGCCGAGTTGATCGGCCCCGATGTGAAATTCCATCACTGCAAGATCAATCTGAAACTGATGGGTGCGAAGACCGAGGTGCTGTACCATCAGGACTTCGCCTATACGCCGCATACCAATGACGACATCATCACCGCGCTGCTGTTCCTGGATGATGTGGATGAAACCAATGGCGCGCTGACCATTGTGCCGGGTTCGCACAAGGGGCCGATGTATTCGCTGTTTGATGGGGATCGTTTCACCGGCGCGGTTTCGGATGCGGATGAAAAGGCGCTGCTGGCGCAAAGCATCCCCTGCTATGGCGCCGCTGGTTCAGTTTGCCTGATGCATACCAAGCTGGCGCATGGATCAGCGCCCAATGCCGGCACCAAGCCGCGCGGGCTTTATATTTGCGTCTATACCGCCGCCGATGCGGTGCCCTTGGCGCGCAACCCGATGCCAAGCACGCATGAGGGTGAGGTCATTCGCGGCAAGCCGGCACGCTTTGCACGCATTACGGAAACCCGCCTGGAATTGCCGCAACAACCCAAATCCGCGAGCTTCTTTACCGTGCAAGGTCAGGCTTCCGCGCAAGCGGCGGAGTGACGCTAAGCACCCACAAAAAACCCCGATCGGGCGGCTGCCTGATCGGGGTTTTTGTTGCGCAGTAAAGGCGCTAACTCACTCCACATTCTCCGGCTCGCGCTCCGCATCCCGATCTTCCTCAGGCTTGGGCAGCGCGGGCGGGGTGGCTTCCTGGCAATCGAAGGTCAGCGCACCTTCACGCAGCCCCACCTTTACCGATCCTCCCTTGGCGAGTTTGCCGAACAACAATTCCTCCGCCAGCGGCTTTTTCACATATTCCTGAATGACGCGCGCCAAGGGCCGCGCACCATAAAGCGGATCGTAGCCGCGTTCCGCCAGCCATTCCTTGGCGCCAGAGGAAAGCTCAATCGTCACATTCCGGTCAGCAAGTTGCGCTTCCAACTGCATGACGAATTTCTCGACGACCTGCGCCACAATCTCCGGCGTCAGACCCGCAAAACCCACCACCGCATCCAGGCGGTTGCGGAATTCGGGCGTGAACATCCGTTTGATCGCTTCCTCATCCTCACCCACACGGGCGGGGCGTTCAAAGCCAATCGCCGGCTTCGCCATATCAGAAGCGCCGGCATTGGTGGTCATGATCAGGATCACATTGCGGAAATCCACATTCTTGCCGTTGTGGTCCGTCAGCTTCCCATGATCCATCACCTGCAACAGGATATTGTACAAATCCTGATGCGCCTTTTCGATTTCATCGAGCAGCAATACCGCATGCGGGTGCTGGTCAATCGCATCCGTCAAAAGCCCGCCCTGATCAAAGCCGACATAGCCAGGCGGCGCGCCAATCAGGCGTGATACGCTATGGCGTTCCATATATTCGGACATATCGAAGCGGATCAGTTCAATGCCTAGCGTCTTCGCCAATTGCTTGGCGACTTCCGTCTTGCCCACACCGGTGGGGCCCGAGAACAGATAATTCCCAATCGGCTTTTCCGGATCACGCAAGCCAGCGCGCGATAGCTTGATGGCGCTGGCCAGGGCTTCAATCGCCTTTTCCTGGCCAAACACCATCGCCTTCAAATCGCGTTCCAGATTCTTGAGCGTTTCCCGATCATCTGTTGAAACCGATTTCGGCGGAATACGCGCAATCTTGGCGACAATGTCTTCCACATCCTTGAGCGTCACGGTCTTGCGGCGCTTGTTTTCGGGCAGCAGCATGCGCGATGCGCCGACCTCATCAATCACGTCAATCGCCTTATCGGGCAGCTTGCGGTCATGGATGTATTTCGCGGAAAGCTCTACCGCCGCGCGAATCGCTTCGGGCGTATAGCGAACCTTGTGGTGCTTTTCGTAATTGGTCTTGAGACCTTGCAGGATCTTCACCGCATCTTCCAGCGATGGTTCATTCACATCAATCTTCTGGAAGCGCCGCACCAGCGCGCGATCCTTCTCAAAATGCGTGCGATATTCCTTATAGGTCGTGGACCCGACGCAGCGGATGGTGCCCTGCGCCAAGGCGGGCTTCAACAAATTGGACGCATCCATCGCCCCGCCTGAGGTCGCACCAGCACCAATCACAGTATGGATTTCATCAATGAACAGTACGGAACCGGGCTGGGCTTCCAATTCGGAAACCACCGCCTTCAGCCGTTCTTCAAAATCACCACGATAGCGCGTGCCGGCCAAAAGGCTGCCCATATCCAGCGCATAGATGGTGGATTTCGCCAGCACTTCCGGCACATCACCTTCAATGATGCGCTTCGCCAAGCCCTCTGCAATCGCGGTTTTGCCCACGCCGGGATCACCGACATAAAGCGGGTTGTTCTTGGTGCGGCGGCACAGGATTTGGATCGTGCGCTCAATTTCCTGATCCCGGCCAATCAGCGGGTCAATCTTACCCTGCTCGGCCTTCTTGTTCAGGTTCACGCAGTAATTGGCCAAAGCATCCTGGCCACGCGGCGCACCGCGGGCTTTTTCCTCGCGCTCCTGGCCTGGTTCTTCATTGCCCGCGCCATCGCCCTTCGCCGCGCGGGGCTGGGAACGCCCGGGCGCCTTGGCAATGCCATGGCTGATAAAATTCACCGCATCCAGCCGCGTCATGTCCTGCAATTGCAGGAAATACACCGCATGCGATTCGCGTTCCGAGAACAGCGCCACCAGCACATTGGCGCCGGTCACCTCATCACGGCCAGAAGATTGCACATGAATGGCCGCGCGCTGCACCACGCGCTGAAAGCCCGCGGTCGGCTTCGGATCCCCGCCGCGTTCCGTCACCAGGCCGGCCAGGTCCTTGTCCAGAAACTCGGTCAGGTCGCGCTTGAGTTTATCAACATCCACGCCGCAGGCGCGCAACACGCCCGTGGCATCGGTGTCATCACCCAGCGCAAGCAGCAAATGTTCCAGCGTTGCGTATTCATGTCGGCGCTCACCAGCCAAGGCCAGGGCGCGATGCAGCGTCTGTTCTAGGTTACGGGACAACATGATCAACGACGCTCCATATGGGCCGAAGCGCCTGCCGAGGCAGGACGCCATGGCCGATTACACTCTATAATCTAGGTGCCCCTCGGGGATTCTGCGACCCCCTTATCCTCAATCCTTCTCGATGGTGCATTGCAACGGGTGCTGGTTCTGGCGGGCCAGGTCCATCACCTGCGTTACCTTGGTTTCCGCGATTTCATAAGTGAAAACCCCGCAAACCCCGACACCACGGCGATGCACATGCAGCATGATGCGCGTCGCCTCCTCACGATTTTTCTGGAAAAACCTCTCCAACACGTGAACAACGAATTCCATCGGTGTGTAATCATCGTTCAACATCAATACTTTGTACATGGCAGGCTTCTTGGTCCGCGGGCGCGCCTTTACCACGATGCCCGTCTGCGGCCCTTCGCCACCACCTTGCCCGTCATTCGGGCGCTTATCCTGATCGCTCATGCTCTCGGTTCGGTCTTTCCGGATGCAGACTACCACGCTGCGCTGCCTATAGGATATGGAGCGAATGGCCCAAGGTGAAGCCCTGATGACATTCAAGGCGCAATTCTTTTGCGAAGATGCCGACCCATTCAAGGCAAAAAAATAGCGTGATCCATTGATATGGATCACGCTATTTGCCGGCGGCCCCCCAATTTTAAGGAGGAGGGAAGGGGGGCAGCCAAGTCAGAATGGGGCCAAAGCCTCACCCAAACTTATGCCGCCAGCGGCTTCGCCAGCTTTTCCATCGCCACCGTCATGCGCGCATTCACGGGCGCGAAGGCGCTTTCAGCGAGCTTGAAGGAAGCTTCCTGAAGCTTGGTGCCTTCGGCAACCATCTTCTCCAAAGCGGCCTTGGCCAGCTTGGACTGAAGCTCAGCGGCTTCATTCACGCTTTTCACGCCGGCCAGTGCCTTCGCACCTTCCAGGGCGTGGTCGGTCAGGCCCTGCGCCAGCGCCATATACTGGCGGGCGATGTCCTGCGAGCCCGAGGCCCAGGTCTGGGCGGCCTTGGTGAAGGCCTCCACATTGCCGCGGCCGAAATCAGCGGCTTCTTCCGCCGCCTTGAAGATGCTCTCGGCACCCTTGGTCATCTGTTCCATGTTCTTCTCCATTGCGACGCGGGCTTGCGCTGCGCCATCATTCATCACTTTCTGAGCTTGCGCCGCGGCTTCTTCCGCGACCTTGCTCACAACCTGGCTCTTGCTTTGCGCCATGACCTCAACCCTTTCCTTGCCTGTCCGGGGCACCGCCACCGGAGATTTGCGAACCGGCCGGAAAGGCCGGGAAGATTTGCTGCGCTGCAACATAGGCATCTTCTACGCGCAGCACAGCGCTCATTGCAAGCATTTTTTGCACTGCACAAAATTTTTTGAAAGTGGTTTCGGCATGGGGCGCGTCAGCCTTTCGGGTGGCGACTCAACGGCCTTCGTTAACCCTCTGAGGAAATGGAGATTTGGTGGATTTTTCGCTGGACGCAACGGGCCTGAGTCGCTAAAAAGATTACAGGGGAAGAAAGGTTTGGGGCTATCAGCCTTGGGCCATCAGGGGGTTTGCGGAATGAAGTTTCGTCGCCAAGGCTTGGGGAGCCTTGCCGGTCGATTCGCCTGGCTGGTTTTTGGGATGGCACTCGCGGCCTTGCCCTGGCGTGGGGCTGAGGCACAGATCGGCAGCGCGCGCTATTCGGCCATTGTGGTGGAAGCCCGCACCGGGAATGTGCTGATTGAAGCTGGCGCAGATGAACCGCGCTACCCTGCCTCCCTCACCAAAATGATGACGCTTTATATGGTGTTTGAGGCGCTGCGCGATGGGCGCACGCAGCTCAATAGCCGCGTCGTCATGAGCGAGGAAGCCGCTTCCCGCCCACCTTCCAAGCTTGGGATCCCGCCAGGGGGCGGGCTTACCGTTGAACAGGCCATCCTGGCCCTGGTGACCAAAAGCGCCAATGATGTCGCATCGGCGGTCGGTGAGCATATCGGCGGTTCCGAAGAACGCTTCGCGCAAATGATGACCATGCGCGCCCGCAGCATCGGCATGACACAAACGCGCTTTCGCAATGCCTCTGGCCTGCCAGATTGGGAACAGGTGACGACAGCGCGGGATATGGCCACGCTGGGGCGGCGCCTTTTCACCGATTTCCCCAATCGCTACCATTATTTCGGCACGGTGCATTTTGCCTGGGGCCGGGCGCAAATCCGCAACCATAATCGGATGCTGGGCGACTATTCTGGTGCCGATGGCATCAAGACCGGCTTCATCAACGCCTCAGGCTTCAATATCGTCACCTCGGCCCAGCGTGATGGGGTGCGGCTGGTGGGTGCTACCTTCGGTGGTTCTTCCTGGGTAGAGCGGGATCGGCATATGGGCGGGCTGCTCGATCAAGGGTTTGCGCGCATGGGCGTCGCACCACGTGCGCCCTCATCCGTCATGGCAGCCGCCGCCCCGGCACCCCGGCGCAATACGCCAGCCGCGCGCCCCGTAGCACAGGGCAATTCGCGCGTGGCCCAGGTGACCACGCCGCCGCAGCGCCGTCAGCCCCAGCAAGTGGCGGCTGCACCGAACAGGCAAGCTTTGGCGCCGGTGGCGTATCGTCAGCAGCCAGCACCGCCCCGCCCCGCCCCGCGCCCAGCAGCGCGCCCGGTGCAGCGCATGGAACAAGGCAGCACCGCGACCACAACGCAGCGCCCAACCGCGCAACGCCAGCAAACGCCGCGTTAGGCGCGGCAGTGACTTAGTCGTTCCAGGAAAGACCAGCGCGCGCCATCCGCGCGCGGACATAAAGCAGCCAGATCATTTGCAGCCCAAGCGCGGGCAGCAGCACCAGCGGCTTCAAGCCGGGCGCCAGGCCAAGAAAAACCCAGGCCAGCAGCCCATTGGCCAAGACAAAGCCCCAATGAATGGCGGCAACATAGCGCACGCCAAGACCGCTGCGCTGCGCCATTTGATATAAATGCGTGCGATGCGCGGCGGTGATATTCAGCCCCATGGCGGCACGCCGCAACAGCGTGAAGGCCGCATCAAAGAACAAGCCGAATAAGAGCAGCGGCACCAGCATGAAGGAAACCTCGGCCGCGTCAAAGCGCGCTGCCGCGACAGCCAGGATCGCCACCATGAAGCCCAGGAATTGGCTGCCGACATCGCCCATGAAGATGCGCGCGGGATGCAGATTGAAGGGCAGAAAACCAAGCAAGCCCGCCGCCAGCAACATGGATGCCAGATAGACAAACCACCCGCCCTGGTTTTCGGCAATGGCGCAAAGGATCAGCAGCGCAAGGAACACCGCCCCACCCACCAGCCCATCCAACCCATCCATGAAATTCACCGCATTGGTGCAGCCCAGAACCCAAAAAAGCGTCAGCAGCGGCCCGAGCGCACCAAGCTGCACAATGCCCAAGCCCGGCACCGCGATCCGCTGCAATTCAAGCCCGCTGCCAATCGCGACCAGTGCGGCCAGCGCCTGCGCCGCCAATTTCACCGCAAAGCGCAAATCCCGCGCATCATCCCAAAGCGATACCGCTGCAATCGCCAAGGCAGCCCCAATCACGCCAAGAAATTGCGGCCCGGGCAGGCGCGCATATTCTGCCTGCCAATACAAAACCCCCATGCCAAGCGTGAAAGCGACCACAATGCCAAGCCCGCCACCGCGCGGTGTGGGCCGGCTATGGCTTGATCGCGCATTGGGGTGATCCAGGATCGGGTAGGCGATCATCAGCCGCACCACGACGGCCGAAACCAGCGCCAGGCCAAGGGCGACCGCCAAATGGATCAGGAAAGCATGAAAGGTCATCTCGGCCTCGGGCTATCGCCCGGTCGGGCGCCGGGCGCAACCCGGCACCCCGGTCAGCGCCGTTGCAGGATTTCTGGATTGACCATCATGGCGGGATCGGGCGCGCCATCCAAGGCGGCCAGGATATTGCGCGCCGCCGCTTCGGCCATGCGGGCCGTGCCTTCTTCCGTGCTTGCCGCCGAATGCGGGCTGATGATGACATTGGGCATGCTGAACAGCGGATTGCCAGGTGTTGCGGGCTCAATTTCCAGCACATCCGTGCCGAAACCCATCAGTCGGCCGGATTGCAGCGCGGCCACCACCGCTTCCTGCTTCACAATCGGCCCCCGCGCCGTATTCACCAAAATGGCGCCGGGCTTGAGTGCGGCGAAGGCTGCCTCATCCATCAAATGCCTAGTTTCGGGCATTAATGGGCAATGCAGCGTCACTACATCCGCTTCCGCCAGCGCCTGTTTGAAATCCCGCGCCGGGATGTGGCCGTCGGACGCGATGCGCGCCGGATGATAAAGCGGGTCATGCACCGTGACCTTCATGTGAAAGGCCCGCGCATAGGCCGCAACGCGTGACCCGATCCGCCCATAGCCCACCACCAGCGCGGTTTTGCCGGCCAAATCCACCATGCGCGGCCCATCCTTGGGCCACCAGCCGCCCTGCTTGATATGGGCATCCGAATCAACCGCGCGCCGCGCCACCCCCAGCATCAACATCATGGCGTGTTCGGCAACCGAAAGATCATTGGTGCCATTCACCACCATGACCGCGATGCCGCGTTCCGTGCAGGCGGGAATATCCACCGTGTCAAAGCCAACCCCGATGCGCGACACCGCGCGCAAGCGTGGCGCGGCGGCAAGGGCCGCCTTGTCCACGCGTTCCAGCCACGCCACCAGCCCATCCGCATTGGCCAAAGCGGCATGCAAGGCGGGCGCCGGCGGGTCGAACATTTCGATGGTTTCAACAACAGGCCGCGCAGCGAGCACCGCAGCCCCCGCAGGATGCAGGGGCCGGCCAAGGACAATGCGGTAAGGCATCAGTTCAACTTCTCGATCTTGTTGACTTCCACAACCTCACGCCAGCGGGCGATTTCTGACCGCACATGGGCGGCGAAGCGCTCGGGCGATCCACCTTCGGGCCTCGCGCCAAGGTCACGCAGTTTGCGCTGCACTTCGGCATCAGCGATGGCTTCATTCAACAAACGATTGAGCCCCGCCACCACGGCATCAGGCGTGCCGCGCGGCGCCATATAGCCGAACCAGGGCTCCGCCACGATGCCGGGGACACCCGCTTCGGCGAAGGTTGGAATATTCGGCAGGGAGGGATCACGTTCACGCCCGGTGACCGCCAGGGCGCGGATTTGCCCGGCGCGGATGGCGCCAATCTTGGTTGGGATGTTTTCCATCATCACCTGCACCTGGCCGGCCAGCAGCGCCTGCAAGGCGGGTGCGCCACCGCGGAAGGGCACATGCACCAGCGTCAGGCCCAGCCGGCCGTTCAGCAATTCCGGCACAAGATGGTTGGAAGACCCAAAACCGGAAGAACCGTAATTCACGCGGCCCGGATTGGCCTTCACCCAGGCGATGAATTCCGGCAGCGTCTGCACGGGCACACTGTTATTCACCGCCACCACATTCATGACACTGCCGGACCAGAACACCGGCACCAAATCCCGTTCAATATCATAGGGCATGCGGGCATAAATGGCGGCATTGATCGCGCAATTGCCGATAGTGCAGGCGCCAAGCGTGTAGCCATCCGGCGCGCTTTTCGCGGCCGCATCCATGCCGATATTGCCATTCGCCCCAGAACGGTTTTCCACCACCCAGGGATGCTGCACGCTGCGGCTGACGCGATCAGCCAGGATGCGCGCCACCAGATCGGTGGAACCTCCCGGCGGGAAAGGCAGAATGATCCGCACCGAGCGTTCGGGCATCCAGCCCTGCGCTAGCGCAAGGCCAGGCAAACAAAGGGCGAAAAGGGTCAGGGCAATCCGGCGTAACATGTATCCTCCTTGATATTGGGTCCGCGCGCCTCGCTTCAGGGCAGAGGCAAGGGCCTTTAAGTCGGGAGTATCCGGGGTTATTGCCCCGGCTTCAAGCGGGATGCAGCGTTTGAGCCGCCCTTCTGGCCGAAAAGGGCCGGGGGGCTTGTCTGGCAGGGCTGCCCTGGCCCATGACAGGTCCAATCATGACCCCGCCCGCCCGCCCGAAGCAGCCCTCCCCCGGCATTCCCTTCTCAGCACTTGCCCGCATCGCGCCGCATCTTTGGCCGGTGGGGGAACCCATGCTGCGGCTGCGCGTGGTGGGTGCGCTGCTGCTGCTGGCTGCCGCCAAGGCCGCGAATGTGCTGGTGCCGATTGCCTATGCCCGCGCGGTGGATGCGCTGGCGCCACAATCCGGTGCGGGCGCGGTGGTTGCCGTGCCGATTGCGCTGCTGGTGGGCTACGGCTTGCTCCGCGTGATGTCCTCGGCGCTTGGGGAGTTGCGCAATGCGGTATTCTCCAAGGTGCAGGCGCGCGCCGGCCGCCGCGTCGCCTTGGACGTGTTTCGCCATTTGCACGCACTTTCAATGCGCTTTCACATGGACCGCGCGACAGGCGGGCTTTCGCGTGTGATTGAACGGGGCGTGCGCGGCATCGCGACATCGCTCAATTTCCTGCTGTTCAACATCATCCCAACGATTGTTGAAATTCTGTTCGTTGCCGTCATTCTCTGGTGGATCTTCGCCGCTTCCTTTGCGCTGACCATGCTTGGCACCATCATCGCCTATGTTGCCTTCACGCTGATTTTCACCAATTGGCGGCTGCGCTTTCGCCGGCAGATGAACCAGACGGATGAGGAAGCGAATACCAAGGCGGTGGATAGCCTGCTGAATTACGAAACCGTCAAATATTTCGGCAATGAAGCGCATGAATCGCGGCGCTATGATGAAAGCATGACGCGCTACGAAAGCGCCTATGTCAAAAGCGAAACCACGCTGAATATGCTGAATGCCGGCCAGGCCACCATCATGGCGGTGGGGCTTACCATCACCATGCTGCTGGCGGGCCGTGGCATTGCCGATGGCAGCATGAGCATTGGCGATCTGGTGATGGTGAATACCTATTTGATCCAGCTTTATCAGCCCTTGAACATCCTTGGCTTTGCCTATCGCGAAATCAAGCAGGGGCTCACGGATATGGAGCAGATGTTCGCGCTTTTGGATGTGCCCGCCGAAGTGCGCGATGCGCCGGATGCCGTGCCGCTGGCGCTGACGCAGGGTGAAATCCGCTTTGAAGATGTACGCTTTGGCTATCGACCGGATCGTGGGATTCTGAAGGGTGTTTCCTTCACCGTGCCGCCAGGGCGGATGCTGGCCATTGTCGGGCCAACAGGGGCGGGGAAATCCACCATCTCTCGCCTGCTGTTCCGTTTTTATGATGTGACGGGCGGGCGCGTGCTGGTGGATGGGCAGAATGTGCGCGGCATGACGCAACAAAGCCTGCGCGCCGCCATTGGCGTGGTGCCGCAGGATACGGTGCTGTTCAACGACACCATTCGCTACAACATCGCCTATGGCCGACCAGGGGCCACCGATGCGGAAATCGAAAACGCCGCCCGGCTTGCCCAGGTGCATGATTTCGTGACCCGCCTGCCCGATGGCTACGCAACGCGCGTCGGCGAACGCGGCCTGAAGCTTTCGGGCGGGGAGAAGCAGCGCGTGGCGATTGCGCGCACCATCCTGAAGGACCCGCGTTTGCTGATATTGGATGAGGCGACCAGCGCGCTTGATACCCGGACCGAACAGGACATCCAGGCGGCTTTGCGTGATGTGGCGCGCAACCGCACCACGCTTGTTATTGCCCACCGCCTTTCGACAGTGGTGGAGGCGGATGAGATTATTGTGCTGCAAGAAGGCACCATTGCCGAACGCGGCACCCATGGCGGCCTGATCGCTGCCGGCGGGCTTTACGCCGATATGTGGCGCCGCCAATCGGAAGCCATGGCGGCAGCCGAGGCCGCTGCCCGCGCCCAGGCAGCCGCTGATTTGGAAATGCCCCGCCAGCGCCCCAATGCCGCCCCCCCTTCCCCTGGCACCTGAGGCTGCCTATCTGCCTGTTACATTTAGGAGTAGCTCATGCAAATGGACCCGGAAGGCATTGCGCCCGAGGATTTGAGCCATGCCGGTTCGGTCGTGGACAAGGCGATCGAGTATATGATGGAACAGCAAATCCAGCCGATTTCCATCGCCTCTGCCCTGCTGGGTGGGGCGCTTGGGGTGCTGACCCGGACCTTGGATGACCGCGCCGTGGCCGGGGTGCTGCGCCAGGCGCTGGCTTCGGTGGAAAGCGGCGAATTCCGCGCGCCGCCCCCCGCTTGAGGTGTTCAGCCGCGTAAGCCTGCGGCAAAACACCTCAAGTCTTTTGTGTTTGGTCGCATTTTCCGAGTCGCCAAGCTAAATTGCTTGGCTTGGAAATAGGAAATTATGTTTGATCGCATTTTCCGAGTCGCCAAGCTAAATTGCTTGGCTTGAAAATGCTCAGCTACTTGACGGCGCCGCCGCTTCCCGCCAAAAGCGCCGCTCCACGTGAAACCTGCGCGCAGGCCCCGCTTGCGCGCCTTTATATTTGGATTTTCGCCATGTCTCGCCGCTGCGTTATTACTGGCAAGGGTGTTCTGACGGGTAACAATGTCAGCCACGCCAATAACAAGACCCGCCGCCGCTTCCTGCCCAATCTGCAGGAAAGCTCCTTCTGGTCGGAAATTCTGGCCGCGCCGATAAAGCTGCGCCTTTCCACCAATGGCATTCGCACGGTGGAACATAATGGTGGGCTTGATGCGTTTCTGCTCGGCACGCCGGACCGTAAGCTGACCGAAGATGCCATTGTGCTGAAGCGCCGTCTGGAACGCGCCCAGGCCGCCAAGGCCGCCTGATCCTCCAAAAACCAATGGCGTGACCCGCATCAGCGGATCACGCCATTTTTATGTCTGGACGCCCACTGGCCCATCGCGTGATCCCCCGGCAGATCAGGCGCTGAGTTAAGCCAAGCTTTACCGCGGCGCGGGCTACCCCGGCATTTGGTGGCGCGGGCCATCGCCACGGCGGCCACGGCGCTGCACCTCAGCCCGCGTCAAGGCGCCATCGCTATCGGCATCCATGGACCGGAAAATGGCATCCGCCATGACGCGCAACTCAGGCAGCGTGATCTTGCCATCCAAATCCGCATCAATGAAGCGGAAGCGCGCGGCTTGGTGGCTTTCCATGCGCTCACGCATGCCCTCAGGCGGGCCACGGCCTTCACCGCGACGGGCTTGGTAGAAGGCGCGGATTTCATCCGGCGTCAGGCCGCCATCCTTATTGGCGTCAATTTCCGCGAAGCGGGCGGCGAGCCAGGCATTGGCTTCATCCCGCGTCACCTTGCCATCATTGTTTGTATCGGCGCGGGCGAAAGCCTCACCCGCCGCAAAGCCCATCATGCCATCGCCACGCTGGCCGTGATGCATCTGGTGCATGTGATAAGCACCAGGGCCTTGCGGGGCTGGGCCGGGTTGGGCGCTGGCCAGGCCCGCCGCGCCAAGCGCGAAGGCCGAAGCCAAGAAAAGGGTCCGGGAAGTTCTGGTGAACATGGCAATCTCCTGCAAACGGCAATAGGCCGTGGGGAGTTTATGCGCCCCTCCAGTAACCCGCGCATTGCGCCAGCGCATAGCCTGCGTGAAGAAAGGTAACGGGATCAGGGTGTACCCCCCTGCCCCAAATCCCACCACATGCCGGTAAAGGCCAAAACCCCCTCCCGCGCGGGCGCGATCAGGAAATGCTCATCCGGCCCGTGCTGTTTGCAGCCATTATAGGAATGCGGCACCCAGACCAACGGCACGCCGATATGGTCCACAAACACATCCCCCGGCAGCCCGCCCGAGGAATTCGGGATGATCTGCACGCGCTTGCCAAGCGTTTTTTGCATGCTTTCCTGCGCCCAGCGCACCCAAGGGTGATTGGGCGGCGTGCGAGAAGCCGCCATGCGCACGCCGGCATTTTCAATCACGATATCGCCAAAGCCCTGTTCATTCAGATGCCGGCGCAAAGATTCTTCAAAGGTATTCGGGTCGGTGTCCACCGTGTAGCGGATATGGCAGGTTGCGCGCGCATCAGGTGCCACCGCATTCACCGGCGCATCCGGCTTGCCAGAGAGCATGGCGAGCACAATGAAACTGTTCCAGCCATAGATTTTCTCGGCCGGCGTCAGGCCTGGTTCACCCCAATCGGCATCAATCGTGGCCGCACCATCGCCACCCCCCACCGGGCAGCCATCCAGCACACCGCGCACTTCCGCCGGCACGCCATTTTGCGGCAGCCAATCACGCACCAGGATCTTGCCGCGCGGATCAATAATGGCGCCGATGGCGTGGCTGAGCCGAATGGCAGGGTCTGTCGTCAGCCCGCCCCAATGGCCGGAATGCACGCCACCAGCACGCAGCTTCAGCACCAGATCAAACTGGAAAATGCCGCGCGTACCGGTCGCGATGGTGGGCACATCTGGCTCACAACGTGGCCCGTCAGAGGCAATCAGCACATCGGCGGCGAGCAATTCTCGATTGGCAGCAACGAATTCGCGCAGACCGCGCGAACCACGTTCCTCCGCCATTTCCAAAACGATCTTTACATTGAAGCCAAGCTTGCCGCCGCGTTCCGCCAGCACCGCTTCAAGCGCTGCAATATTCAGCGCGTGCTGGCCCTTATTGTCGGCGGAACCCCGGCCATACCAACGCCCATCTTCTTCGAATAACTCCCAGGGCTTCAGCCCCGGGCGCCATTGCTCATCCAGGCCACGCACCGTGTCACCATGGCCATAGAGCAGCACGGTCGGTTTTGACGCATCCTCAATGCGCGTCGCGGTCAGGATGGGGCCGAAGCCTTCCAGCGGATTGGGGTGGATGGTGACGGCAAAGCCCAGCCTTTCCAGCCAAGGCCCGATGGCGCCTTCCAGGTAGTGGCGCAAATCAGCCTCATGCCCCTCCTCCTGCGCGGTGGAAGGAATGGCGACAAGATCGGTCAGCAACTTCTTGTAGCTGCCATCATCGAAATAGGTTGCGGCGCGGGCAAGTGCGCCTTCACGGTTGGGCATGGCGCACCTCAAACAATCTGGTTGAACAAGGCGGTTTCACCCCGCCATTGCCGGTTCAGATTTTCCATCATCATATCCAGCACATTGTCTTCGTATTTATGCGTCTCACCCCCTGTATGGGGCGTGATCAGCACATTGGGCATGGTCCAAAGCGGGCTTGCTTCCGGCAGGGGTTCATCCACCGTCACATCCAGGGCAGCACCGGCAATCCGCCCGGCCTGCAAGGCCGCGATCAGCGCCGGTTCATCCACCACGCGCCCGCGCGCGACATTCACGATATGCGCGGCGGGCTTCATGGCCGCGAGCGCCGCAGCGCCGATCAGCCCGCGGGTTTCATCGGTCAGCGGGCAGGCCAGCACAACGAAATCGGCGCGCGGCAAAAGCGCAGGCAAATTCTGGAAGGAATGCACTTCATCCGCGCCATTGGCGCCGGCCGAGGCATCACGGCGCACGCCAATCACCTGCATATCAAGCGCCTTGCAGATGCGCGCAATCCGCCCGCCAATCCGCCCGGTGCCGACCACAATCACGGTCTTGCCGCCCGCCTCATCCTCGCGCTTGGCGAAATCGCCCATCATGCCGCGCCAGAAGCGCTTGGCCTGATTGTCGCGCGCTTCCGGCACGCGGCGGAGAATCCCAAGCATCAACGCAATCGCATGTTCGCTGACGGCATTGGCATTGCAGCCCTGCGCGCTTGCCAGCCTGATGCCCGCCGCGCGCAGCACGTCGCGGTCATATTGATCCGTCCCGGCACTTGCGGATTGCACGAAGCGCAGACGGGGCGAAAGCTTCGGCAGATCATTCCGCCACAAGCCGGAACAGACCAGCACATCCGCGCTGCCAATCCGCGCATCCAGATCATCGCGGTTGCGCACTTCGAAGAAATCAATCCCGGTGCCGCGCAGCGCAAAGCGATCGGCAAAGCGATAGGCGACATGGGCAAAACAGATGGTCATTTTCTCGCGCGGCGGCAGCATGGTGCTCTCCTGTGGTCTTGCTGGCCGAGACCCTGAAACGCCAAGGACAATGACGCAAGGGGTGGCGCTTGACGGCGGGGCCTTGGGGAAGCTTCCATCAGTCAGGGGCAAAACGGGACAAACCCGACAGCAAAGCCCGATGGGAGGAAGCATCATGAAACGCATCATCACGGCCCTTGCGGCGCTTTGTCTGGGCCTTGCCCAGCCTGCCGCCGCGCAGGATTTCCCCAATCGCACCATCAATATGATCGTGGTCTTCGCCCCAGGGGGTGCCACCGATGTGCTGGCGCGCATTGTGGCCGACCACATGATGAAAACGCTGGGTCAGCGCGTCACGGTGGAAAATATCTCAGGCGCTGGCGGCACCATTGGCGGGGCGCGCGGCGCGCAAGCGGCACCGGATGGCTATACGCTGACCGTCGGCAGCCTTGGCAGCCACTCAGCCGCGCCTTCGATATACCGGTCCATCCAATATGACCCGCGCGAATTGCAGCCGATTGGGCTGATTGCCGGCACGCCGTTGTTCTTCGTGGTGCGCAATGGCTTCCCGGCGCAGACCATGCAGGAATTCCTGGCGCGCGTCCGCGCCAATCCCGGGCAGGTGGTCAATGCCAATGCGGGGATCGGGTCCACCAATCACCTCGCCTGTTCGCTATTTGCGCATCTGACCGGCGCGCAGATGAACGCTATCCCCTATCGCGGTGAAGGCCCGGCGCTCAATGATGTGGTGGCGCAGCAGGTGGATAGCGCCTGCTTGCTGGCCCCCGCCGCCGTGCCGCAAATCCAGGCCGGCACCATGCGCGGCCTGCTGACGGCGGCCACCACGCGCAACCCCAATGCGCCGGGCGTGCCATCCGCGCCCGAAGCCGGGGTGCCTGACTATATCTTCCAAGGCTGGAACGCGATTTTCGCCCCGCGCGGCACGCCGGCACCCGTGGTGCAAAAGCTGGATGAGGCGTTGCGGGCCGCGCTGAATGATCCCACCATCCGCAAACGGATCGAGGATTTGGGCTCCATCCCCGCAGCCGCTGATCAGATGGGGCCGGAAGCGCTTGCGCGGCTGGTGCGGGCCGAGGTGGATCGTTGGGCCACTGTGGTCCGCGCGGCGGGGATCCAACCGCAGTAACAGACAAATGATGGCTGGTCGGGGCGAGAGGATTCGAACCTCCGACCTCCTGTACCCAAAACAGGCGCGCTAGCCAGGCTGCGCCACGCCCCGAACGCGGCGCACCCTATGGGCAGCGGCGGCGCGGGGCAAGTCCTAATCTTGATGGGGCTTGACCATGGGGACAATCCGGCGCATCGCGCGAAGAAATTTCTGCGCTGCGCTGCAGCGTTTCCGGCATTCAGATGAGGTCCCTTGCTCGCCCTTCGTGTCATTCCCTGCCTGGATGTGAAAGATGGTCGCGTCGTGAAGGGCGTGAACTTCGTCGAATTGCGCGATGCCGGGGACCCGGTGGAACAAGCGCGCAATTACGACCGCGAAGGTGCGGATGAGATCACCTTCCTGGATATCACCGCGTCCGCCGAAAACCGCGATACGATCCTGGATGTTGTCTCCCGCACGGCGGCTGAGGTTTTCATCCCACTGACCGTGGGCGGCGGCGTGCGGAGCGTGGATGATGCGCGCCGGCTTTTGCTGGCCGGCGCTGACAAGGTTTCCATCAATTCGGCGGCAGTATCTGATCCTGATCTGGTGCGCCGCGCGGCTGTGGCTTTCGGCAGCCAAGCCATTGTGGTCGCGATTGATGCGCGTCGGCGCGAGGCGGGCGCCGGGTTTGAAGTCTTTACCCATGGCGGGCGGCGCGGCACAGGCATGGATGCCATTGCCTGGGCCAAGCAGGTTGAATCCCTTGGGGCGGGGGAAATCCTGCTCACCTCCATGGATCGTGATGGCACCAAGCAGGGCTTTGACCTGGAACTGACCGCCGCCGTGCGCGCCGCGACAAGACTGCCGATTGTGGCCTCCGGCGGTGTTGGGGGATTGCACCATTTCGTTGAAGGCGCGCGTGCTGGTGCCACGGGCCTGCTCGCCGCCAGTGTTTTCCATTACGGGGTTTTCCGCATTGCCGAAGCCAAGGCTGCGCTCGCTGCCGCTGGTCTGCCGATCCGCCCCGTTCCATCTTCTCAGGAGGCCGCGTAAATGGCCAAGGCAACAAAGCCTATCAAGGTAAAACCCGCCAAGGTGAAGCCCGCTGACAAGACAAAGAAGAAGCCAGGGGCGAAAGACAAGGCCTTGAAGAAAAAGACGGCCCTGCCGCTGCCGGGCGGCATGAAGGTGAAGCCTGCCAAGCTGCCCAAACGCATCCGCAAGGCGGAAGCGCGAGTCTTGCAACCGCTCAGCCTATCCCCCATCGGGGCCGATGCCACGATCCTGGATCGGCTGTGGCATACGGTTGAACAGCGCCGGCTTGCCGGGGATATCGCGACATCCCATTCGGCCCGGCTAATGGCGCGCGGCACCGCAAAAGTCGTGCAGAAATTCGGCGAGGAAGCGGTCGAGTGCATCATTGAAGCCACCATGGGCAACCGCGACGCCACGGTGCTGGAATCGGCTGATGTGCTTTATCACTTGATGGTGGTGTGGGTTGATGCCGGCATCCGGCCGGCGGAGGTTTGGGCCGAATTGGCCCGCCGCCAGGGCATTAGCGGCATTGCCGAAAAGGCAGCGCGGCCAGCGGGGATTATCCGCGCCGCTGGCACCACCAAGCTTCCTTAACGCATCAGTGCCACGCGATAGGCATTCGCATCCGTCACCAGCGCCTGGGCGAAATCCAACTCACGCTCCACGCCATCCAGCCCAGGGCAGCTTTCACGCAGAATATTGATGTCGAGCGATGAGGCCGGCGGGCGCAAGGCGCGCAGCCGAGCCAGCACTGCCCCCATGGGTTGCTGCCCCGCGCGCAGTGCAGCAAGCGCCACCGCCGCCGCTTCCGCCCCGCCCGCGGTACATAGCGCCGGCAATAGCCCCGCCCCCTGCAAGGGCCAGCCAGAGGGCATGACAATCCGCGACCAACTCAGCTGCAATTCCCCGCCATTGGGCAAGGGCAGCAGGATTTGCACCAGACCCTTGCCCTGGGTGCCGGTGCCAAGCACCGCCGCCCTGCCGCGTTCCGCCAAGGCCGCCGCCAGGATTTCGGCAGCCGAGGCCGTGCGCCCATCCACCATCACCACAATGGGAAGGCCTTGCGCCAGGTCACTATCCGTTGCCGCGTAGCGCCGATTGGCTTCAGGATGGCGCCCGGCGGTCCCCACAACCTCCCCACCATCCAGGAAAATATCTGCGACCGCGACCGCCTGGGTCAGGATGCCGCCGCGATTGCCGCGCAAATCCAACACCAGCCCTCGCGGTGGATTGGGGCCCGCGAAAGCCGCTTCAACAAAGCCTGTCACTTGGGCCGAGGTCAGCGCTGTAAAGCCAGAAAGGCGCAGATGCAGCACCCCATCGCGGGTTTCCGTGGTCACGGTTTCCACACGCTGCGCGATCCGGCGCAGCACAAGATTCCGCCTGCGCCCGGCCCGCTGGGTCACCAAGGCTACCTCGGTTTCCGCAGTACCTTCCAGCAATAGCTCCGCCCCCGGCAGGTCATTGGCGAAGACCATTTCATCATCCACGGTCACAAGCCTATCACCCACGCGAATGCCCGCCACCGCCGCTGGGCTATTGGGGCTGACCGCTGCCACAAGCACCTGCCCGCGCTGCGCCGCGAGCCTGAGGCCAACACTGCCCTGCCCAAGCCGACGTTCACGCGCAAGCTGGGCTTCTTCGGGCGTCACATAACGGCTGAAGGGATCAAGATGGCCGAAAATACCTGAAAAACCACCGCGCAGCAGCCTATCCTGCCCAAGTTCCCGCATAGCAGGTGAGACCGCCCAGGCGGCCTCAAGGAATGGCAGGAGCGCGTCGGCGGTGGCCGAGCCGATCGCCTCTGGCCGGCCGCGCGAGGAATCGCTCGGCAACATGCGACTGATCAGCACCCGACGCGCGCGAAGCAGGCGCAATTCGCGCCCTTGGCGTTCGACACGAAGGCTTCGATCATGTGCGGTGAAACCCGCCAATCCCCAAATGATCAAGTCACTGGGCAAAGCGCGTTCCATATGCCGGTCCAGAATGGCGGCAAAGCCGGCGGCAAGCACCTCCCGCATTTCATCGCGCGGGAAAGGGGCGATCGCCTCATGCACACCCGCGCGCGGGGCTTCCTGTGCCAGCGCCGCCCCGAAGGGCAGCGCGGAGGCAAAAAGCAGGATCAGAAAAGCGAGAGAAAAAAGAACGCGCGCGCGCGTGCTCAGCGCCGCCCACGGCGCGGCGGCGCCTGCCGACCACTGCGTTGGGGAATGCCCTGCATGATGTGAAACACCATCCCGCCCGTGCGCGCTGTTGCTTCCCGCAGCCGCACCTCCACGGATTGACCCAGCGTGAAGGTCAAACCCGTTCTGCGACCAGCCAGACGCTGCGTGGCTTCGTCCTGATCCCATCTATCATCCGGCAATGAGCCAAGCGGGACGATTCCGCTCGCGCCATTCTCCTCCAAGGTGACAAACAGTCCGAAGCGTGTCACCCCAGAAATACGTGCGGCGAAGATATTTCCCACGCGCTCTGACATATATGCCGCAAGGTAGCGATCAACCGCATCGCGTTCCGCCGCAGCAGCGCGCCGTTCGGTCGCGGTGATGTGTTCACCCGTTTCCAAAAAGCGCGCGGCTTCCACTTCCGCAAGCCCATCGCTGCCAAGCTTCAAGCCGCGGATCAGCGCGCGATGCACGAGCAAATCCGCATAGCGCCGAATGGGTGACGTGAAATGCGCATAACGCGCCAAGGCCAGGCCGAAATGCCCGAGATTCTCCGGCGCATAAGCCGCCTGGGATTGGCTCCGCAGCACGGTTTCATGCACCAGGCGTTCCTGTGGGCTTTCCTTCACCTGCGCCAATAATGCGGCGAAGTCGCGCGGATGCAGCCGATCACCGGGCGGCAGCGACAATTCCAGGCTGCGCAGGAATTGCCTGAGCCCTTCCAGTTTCAAATCCGAAGGCCGGTCATGCACCCGGTACATGCAGGGCTGGATCAGGCGTTCCAATTCTTCCGCCGCGCAGACATTGGCGGCGACCATGAATTCCTCGATCAACCGATGGGAATCGAGTCGCGCGCGGGGCACCACGGCGGTGACGCGCCCCTTGTCATCCAGCAGCACGCGGCGTTCCGGCAGATCCAAATCGAGCGTGCCGCGCGCTTCCCGTGCCGCGAGCAAGGCACGGAAGGCGCCGTAAAGGCTTGCCATATGGCCGGGCGCCAAGCCTTCCGGTTCGCTGCCCGCCTCAAAACTCGCCTGCGCCTGTTCGTAAGTCAGCCGCGCGGCGGAGCGCATGATGCCGCGCCCGAAGCGATGGCCGGACTTTCGCCCCGCGCCATCAAAGCGCATTTCAACGAATAGGCAGCCACGGTCTTCGCGCGGGCGCAGGCTGCACCAGCCATTGGAAAGCGCCTCGGGCAGCATCGGCACCACGCGGTCGGGGAAATAGACCGAATTGCCCCGCGCCCAGGCTTCGCGGTCCAGATGGCTATCGGGGCCGACATAATGCGCGACATCGGCAATCGCGACAGTCACTTTCCAGCCGGCGCCATCGGGTTCCGCATGCACGGCATCGTCGAAATCCCGCGCATCATCGCCGTCAATCGTCACCAGCGGCAGGTCGCGCAAATCAACCCGCCCGCGGGCGGTGACACCCTTCGCCGCTTCCGCTTCACGGATCGCCTCGGCAGGGAAGACATCGGGGATGCCATGGGCATGGATGCAAATAAGGGAGACCGATCTCGGTTCGCCCATGACGCCCAGGCTTTCGATAATCCGCGCGGGCTTGGGGCCGAAATGGCGCGTCGCGGGCAAGGGCTCGGCCAGCACAATATCGCCTGGCTTGGCGCTGCCCGCTTCGCCGGGCGGAACCATCCATTCGCCCTTCTGGCGCCGATCGGTCGGGATGATGCGCCCTTCCTCATAAACACCCAGAATGCGCGCGGGCGCGCTGCCCGCGATGCGCTTGAAGGTGCGGCCTTCATATTTGCCGGCACCGATGGGCTTGAGGCGTGCGAGCACACGTTCCCCAACCGCGAGCGCCGGGCGGCCTTTGCCTTCCGGGCGCATGTAAATGATCGGCGGGCGGCCTTCGCCGTCCCATTGCAGCGGGCGCGCGATGGGGTCGCCATCCGGGTCTGTGCCGGTCACTTCCACCGGCGCCATATCGGGCAGGCGGCCAGGCGCGATAATGGCGCGCTTGCCGGCAGGGTTTGAGCCACCTTCTTCGGCCAATTCGCGCATCATTTGGCGCAAGGCGGGGCGCTGATCGGTACTCAGCCCAAAGGCGCGGGCAATTTCAGATTTCGTCACACGGCCCTTGGCTTCCGCGATAAAACCCCGCAGCGCCGCCTTTGACGGCAATTCGCCTGTGCCATCGCCTGTCTGACGCGCGGCGCCGCGACGCTTCGCGCTGGCGGCCGGGCCGGAAGCGGCGCGGGATCGGGCCTTATGGCCTTTCACCGGCGGGCCGCGACGCGGCATCTCAGCGGCTGCTCTTGCGGGTGGCGGGCTTGGCTTTGGCCTTGGCTGCGGGTTTTGCCTTGGCAGCGGCGGCTTTTGGCTTCGCAGCGGGCTTCGCCTTGGCGGCTGGTTTGGCCTTGGCAGGCGCGGCTTTCGGTTTCGCCTTGGCGACTGGCTTGGCGCCGGCCGGGGCGGCAGCCGCCTTGCGCGCGCCACCCTTGGCACCCTTGCGGGCGGCGGCACCGCGCGCCTTCATCTCCTTGCCCTTTTCGGCAAGCAGCGTGACCATATCGGCAAGCGCGGCATCTTCCATCGCCAAATCACGCGGCAGGTTCGCCACCACACGCCCATGCTGCGCGTAAGGCCCGAAGCGGCCTTTGCGCACCACGACCATTTCCCCGTCCTTGGGGTGCGGACCCAATTCGCGAATGCGCGACCGTGCATCGGCCAGCAGCACGATGGCGCGGTTGAGCCCGATGGTCAGGACATCATCATCCTTGTCGAGCGATTTGAAGATGCTGCCACAACGCACATAAGCGCCGAAGCGGCCAAGCCCGGCGGTGATTTCTTCCTGGCTTTCCGGATCAATGCCAATCACGCGCGGCAGCGACAGCAAGCCAAGCGCTGCTTCCAGCGTCATGCCATCAGGGTTCTGCCCGGCAGCCAAGCTCGCGCGGCGCGGCTTGGTGGGCTTGCCCTTGGCATCCGTGCCGGGCTCCCCAAGCTGCACATAAACGCCATAAGGGCCACGCCGCATCGTGACCGCCTGGCCGGTCGCGGGGTCCTTGCCCAATTCACGATCCGCGCCCGCAGCTTCGCCATCGGCTGAGCCCACGCCGAAGGGGCGCGTGTAGCGGCATTCCGGATAATTTGAACACCCGATGAAGGCGCCGCCGCGCCCAAGCCGCAGGCCAAGCCGCCCGGCAGAACAACTCGGGCAAACGCGCGGGTCCGTGCCATCGCCGCGCGCGGGGAAGATATGCGGCCCCAAATCCTCATCCAGCGCGTCAATCACGTCGCGCACTTTCAGGTCCTTGGTCGCTTCCACGGCGCGGGAGAATTCATCCCAGAAGGCATGCATCACCGCGCGCCATTCCGCCCGCCCGCCGGAGATTTCATCGAGCCTTTCCTCCATGGCGGAGGTGAAGCCGGTATCCACGTATTTTTCGAAAAACCGCACCAGGAAGGTGGTGACCATCCGGCCCAAATCCTGCGCGATAAAGCGCCGTTTTTCGAGCGAGACATATTTCAAATCCTGCAAGCGCTGCAGGATGGAGGCATAGGTGGAAGGCCGCCCAATGCCGAGTTCTTCCAGCCGCTTCACCAATGACGCTTCGGAATAGCGCGGCGGTGGCTGGGTGAAATGCTGGCTGGCCGCGATGTCACCGCGCTTTAGCGCTTCCTTCTCCCGCATTGGTGGCAGGATGCGGCTATCCTCATCTTCCGCCGCCGCCGCGCCTGGCAGGATGCCGGCGCGTGCGTCCGCCGCGCGATCATCCTCATCTTCGCGATAGAGTTTCAGAAAACCATCAAAAGCAATCACGGAACCCGTCGCGCGGAAATTGGCGCGGCCATCCTTGGCGGTGATTTCTACCGTGGTCTGGTCCATCTCGGCCGAGGCCATTTGCGACGCCAGCGCGCGCTTCCAGATCAGATCATAAAGCCGGGCCTGCGCGCCTTCCAATTCGCTACCCATGGTCTCAGGATTGCGAGTCACATCGGTCGGGCGGATCGCTTCATGCGCTTCCTGCGCGTTCTTCGCTTTCGATGCATATTCGCGCGGCGCGGCGGGAATGTAATTCGGCCCGAATGCGCTTTTCACATGATCACGAATGGCGGCGATGGCTTCGCGCGCCATGGTCACGCCATCCGTCCGCATATAGGTGATGTGGCCGGCTTCATACAAAGCCTGCGCCGTGCGCATGGTTTGTTGCGCGCCCATGCCGAGCTTCCGCGATGCTTCCATCTGCAAGGTTGATGTCATGAAGGGCGGCGGCGGGTTCCGGCGCACGCGGCGCTTTTCCACCGACGCCACGCTGTAGCTGCCGCCTTCGGCCAGCTTCTTCGCGCGCATCGCCGCCGCTTCATCCGGCAGGTCGAATTGTTCGAGCTTGCGGCCTTCAAGATGCGTGAGCCGCGCGGTGAAAGGCGCGCCAGCCGCCGTGGTGAAGCGGCCTTCAATGGTCCAATATTCGCGCGCGCGAAACGCTTCGATCTCTGCTTCGCGTTCGCAGATCAGGCGAAGGGCGACCGATTGCACGCGGCCCGCGGAACGCGAACCGGGAAGTTTCCGCCACAGCACGGGCGAAAGCGTATAGCCCACCAGGTAATCGAGGGCGCGTCGCGCCAGATAAGCTTCAATCAGCGGCTGATCCAAATCACGCGGATGCGCCACGGCATGTTGTACGGCGCGCTTGGTAATTTCATTGAAGGTGATGCGCTGAACATGCTTGCCCTTCAGCGCCCCACGCTCGGCCAGCATATCCTTCACATGCCAGGAAATCGCTTCCCCTTCGCGGTCCGGGTCAGTTGCCAGGAACAGGCGCTTCGCACCTTTAAGTGCGGAGGCAATCTTGCCCACCTGCTGTTCGCCGCGCGGGTCCTTGCCCCAAAGCATGGCGAAATCCTGATCCGGCAGGACAGCGCCATCCTTTTCTTCCAGATCGCGGACATGGCCGTAGGAGGCCAGCACCGTGAAATCGCGGCCCAGATATTTTTCAATCGTCTTCGCCTTGGCCGGCGATTCCACCACGACTACGTCGCTCATGCCTTCCCGATTCACCCTCTGCCCGATAGCGCTACCCGATGGCCGGGCAGCATATCCACCCGGCCTTCCAGTTCCAGATCGGCCAAAGCCGCCTGGAGCGCGGGGGGTGAGAGGTGGCAGCGCCGGAGAAGATCGTCAACCGATATCGGTGCCATTCCAATCAAATCAATCAGTTGGCCATATTCGCCGGGGGTGGCCTCAGGCGGTGCATTCTCGGGGATGGGCGCTTCCAGGGCGCTGGGCAGGGCAAAAAGCGGGGCATCACGGGGGGCTTCGGGGAGGTGCGTCAGCACATCGGCGGCTGATTCCACCAAATGCGCGCCTTGGCGGATCAGGTCATTGGCGCCGCGGCTGCGCGGGTCAAGCGGGCTGCCGGGAATGGCGAAGACCTCGCGCCCCGCTTCCAAAGCAAGGCGGGCGGTAATCAGCGTGCCGGAGCGTTCCGCAGCTTCTACCACCAACACGCCAAGCGAAAGCCCGGCTACGATGCGGTTGCGCTTGGGGAAATGCCGCGCGAGTGGCGCGGTGCCAAGCGCATGTTCCGCCACCAGCGCGCCATCGCGGCCAATCCGGCTTTGCAGGGCAGCGTTTTCCGGCGGATAGGCGACATCCAAGCCGCCCGGCAGCACGGCGAGTGTCGGCCCGGCGCGGAGCGCGCCCTGATGCGCCGCCGCATCCACGCCGCGCGCCAAGCCGGAAATCACCAATACGCCGGCCTTGGTCAGCGCCTTCGCAATGTCTTCCGCGATGCGCCGGCCGGCCGCCGAGGCATTGCGCGCGCCGACAATGGCGAAGCTTGGTACTTGGGCCAGCAAACCGGCATCGCCCTGCACGGCGAGCATGGCCGGCGCATCGGGCAGCATGGCGAGCAAAGGCGGGTAGTCAGTGCTGCCCCAAAAGATGAAGCGCGCACCGAGCTTCGCCATGGCATCGGCTTCCCGCTTTGCCTCATCCAGGCTTGGGATGCGCGCCGGGGTTTCGCGCTTGGCGAGAAGACGGGGCAGAGCCTCCAGCGCCGCGCGGCCACTGCCATGGCGGGCGAGCAGGCGGCGAAAGCCCATGGGGCCAATGCCCTCGGTCTCTGCAATGCGCCAAAGGCATAGGCTTTCGGCAGGGCTGGGGGAGGCGGCGGGCATAGGCGAAACCCTACGCCACAATTCAACCTATACGGGAAATACTAAATCGCTTTTCTATTTGGCGGTTTTGCCAATGCGCGGTTCGGTGCCCGCCAGCAGGCGGCGGATATTCGCCTCATGCCGCCAGAACACCAGCACGGCGATGAGCAGCGCCATCAGCGCATGATCCGCGCTGGACAGGACTAGGGCGAAAAGCGGCGCGGCGGCAAAGGCCGTGAGCGCCGCCGCTGATGACATTTTCAGGATTTTGGCTGCCACCAACCAAAGGGCGCAGCAGGCAAGCCCCACCGGCCAGGCAGCGGCCAGCAGCACGCCAAGCCCGGTCGCCACCCCCTTGCCGCCGCGAAAGCCAAGCCAGACGGGGAATAGATGCCCGAGCACCGCCGCCGTGCCCACGACCAAATCCTGATCCCCCAGGAAATAGCGCGCGAGCAACACCGCCACCGCCCCCTTCAGCCCATCCAGGATCAGGGTTGCCGCCGCCAGCCCCTTGCGGCCGGTCCGCAACACATTGGTCGCCCCGATATTGCCGGACCCGACCTTGCGGATATCACCAAGCCCTGCGGCCTTGGTCAGCAGCAGTCCGAAGGGGATGGACCCGATCAGATATCCGCCCAGCAGCGCGATCACGAAGGCAATGCTGTCCGCATGTTCAGCCATGACTCAGCCCCCGAATACGCGCCGCCCGGCTTTCCAGGTGCCCAGCACCCGGCCTTCCAGGGCGCGACCATCAAAGGGCGAGTTCTGCGCCTTGCCCGGCAGCTTGCCGGCTTCAACCTTCCACCCGCGATCGGGATGGAAAAGCACCAAATCCGCCGGCGCACCCTTCACCAGCCTGCCCTGCGGCAGATCGAGCAAGGTTGCGGGCCGCGCGGTCAGCAGCCCAAGCGCGGTGAGCATCGGCACATCCCCCGCATGCACACGCGCTAGCGTCACGCCCAGAAGTGTGGCCAAGCCCGCGCCGCCCGCTTCGGCCTGCGCAAAAGGCAAGCGCTTGTCATCGGCATCGCGCGGTTGATGGTCTGAGGCGATGGCGTCAATCGTGCCATCAACCAGGGCAGCCACCACCGCTTGCCGATCCATCTCCGTCCGCAGCGGTGGGGAGAGCTTGGCATAGGTCCGGTAATCGCCAATCGCCGTTTCGTTCAAATCAAAATAGGGCGGCGCGGTATCGCAGGTGACCGCCAGCCCCTCAGCCTTGGCGGCCCGGATCAGATCGAGCGCGGCGGCCGTTGAGACATGCGCGAAATGCACATGCCCACCCGTGATCCGCGCGAGTGCGATATCGCGCGCTACCAACATGGCTTCCGCCGCAGGCGTAATGCCGGGCAGGCCAAGGCGCGTGGCCAATTCGCCTTCGGTTGCGGCACCGCCGGCAGCCAGGCTCGGTTCTTCCGGGTGCTGCACAATGAAGGCGCCAAAGGCGCGCGCGTAAGACAGCGCAAGCCGCATGGTGCGCGCCGAGGCGATGGCACGCACCCCATCGGTAAAGGCAATGGCGCCGGCTTCGCGGAGCAGGCCGTATTCGGCCAATTCCTTGCCGGCACAGCCCGCCGTCGCCGCGCCATAGGGCAGCAGGGTAACCGAACCCGTCGCCTCACCGCGCCGTGCAATGAAGGAAATCAGCGCGGGATCATCCAATGCAGGGTCAGTATCCGGCAGCACGCAAATGGTGGTGATGCCCCCCGCAGCAGCAGCTTGCGCGGCGGAGGCAATGGTTTCCCGATGCTCAGCCCCCGGTTCGCCAAGATTGGCGCGCAAATCAATCAAGCCGGGGGCGAGGCAAGAGCCGGCGGCATCCACCACCGTGGCACCTTCCGGCGCGGTCAAGCCAGCGCCGCAATCGGCGATCAGCCCATCACGGATCAGCAAAGCGCCCGGCGCATCAAGGCCAGAGGCAGGGTCAAGCAGGCGGGCCTTGGTGATGAGTGTGTCAGCCATGCTCAACGGTTCCGCGGCAATTGGCGGGAAAGCATATCCAGCACCGCCATCCGGCAGGCGACCCCCATTTCCACCTGTTCACCAATCACGCTGCGTGTCAGGTGATCCGCGATGGCGCTGTCAATCTCGACGCCGCGATTCATCGGGCCTGGGTGCATCACAATCGAATCCGGCTTGGCGTGCGCCAGCTTTTCCGCATCAAGCCCGTAGAAGCGAAAAAACTCCCGCGCAGAAGGCACCATCCCGCCCGACATGCGTTCGCGTTGCAGGCGCAGCATCATCACAACATCAGCGCCGGCAAGCCCGGCCTTCATGTCGTGGAAGACCTCCACGCCCAGGCGCGCGGACTCTGCCGGGATCAGGGTTGGCGGCCCCACCACGCGCACGCGGCTGCCCATAGTGGTCAGCAGATGCATGTTGGAGCGTGCCACGCGCGAATGGGCGATATCGCCGCAAATCGCGACCACCAACCCTTCAAGCCGGCCCTTATGGCGGCGGATGGTGAGTGCATCCAATAGCGCCTGGGTCGGGTGTTCATGCGTGCCATCGCCCGCATTGATCACCGCCGCATCCACCTTCTGGCTCAGCAGCGAAGGCGCGCCGGATTGCCCATGGCGCACCACCAGCAAATCGCAATGCATCGCATTCAACGTGCTGGCGGTATCCAGCAGCGTCTCACCCTTATTCACGCTGGAGGTGCTGACCGACATATTGATGACATCAGCACCCAAGCGCTTGCCCGCCAGTTCAAAACTTGTCCGCGTGCGCGTGCTGTCCTCAAAAAACAGATTGATCAGCGTGCGGCCCTTCAACAGGTCTCGCTGGGTTTTGCCACTGCGATTAAGCAGCGCGTAGGATTCCGCCAGGTCCAGCAAATCCGCGAGATGCGGCGGTTCAAGACCCTCAATGGCGAGGAGGTGTTTGCGGGGATAGGTCACGCACCCTTTCTAGCCGCCCCGGGGCGGGGATGGCCAGACCCGGCCAAGGCGCGCCCCATCACGCCTGGCCCCGCGTTGCGTCCAACGCAGACTGTAGCATCCATGCCGCCGCCGCCTTGTCCACCGATGCTGCCCTTTTGCCGCGGCTGAGATCGGCTTCCCCCACCATCATGCGGTTCACCGCCGCCGATGAAAGCCTTTCATCCCAAAGCGCGGCGGGCAGACCAACGGCATCCGAAAGCGACCGCGCCCAATCCCGCGCCGCCTGCGCCGCCGGGCCGAAGGACCCATCCAGGCCAAGCGGCAGGCCGACCACCAGCCCGCCCACGCCTTCCTTGGCGGCAATCGCCTTGATTTCGGCGGCCATGGCCATCAATTTCCCGCGCTTGAGGCTACCATAGGGGCTCGCCAACATCAGCGAGACATCACTCAGCGCCACGCCCACGGTCTTTTCCCCCGGATCAAGGCCGATCAGCCGGGAATGGCGGGGGAGCGCAGCGCGCAAATCGGTCAGGTTGATGATAGGCATCGGGGGCCTTATGGTCCGCCGCTCTTTTTCCGGGAAGTAGTGATTTCATGTCCCTAGACACCGCCACCGTCCGGCGCGTTGCGGCCTTGGCCCGGCTGCGCCTTGAAGAACAGGATATCGCCCGCGTGCAGGGTGAGCTGAACGGCATTCTGGGCTGGATTGAACAGCTCCAGGCCGTCAACACCGAAGGTGTCGCGCCCATGGCCGGCGGCACGCCTGGCGGCGCGGCTGCCATGCCGATGCGCGATGATGTGGTGACTGATGGCGACCAGGCCGAGGCCGTGCTGGCCAATGCCCCGGACCGAGAGGGCGAATATTTCGGCGTGCCGAAGGTGGTGGAATAATGCATCCGACCGATTTTACCCTCGCGGGCGCCCTCGCCGCGCTGAATGAGGGCGCGATCAGCGCCGAGGAATTGACCCGCGCCCATGTGGCGGCGGTTGAAGCGCTGAACCCGAAGCTCAATGCCTTCATCACCACCACAAGCGAACAGGCGCTGGAGGCGGCGCGCGCTTCCGATGCGCGCCGCAAGCGCGGTGAGGCGGGGCCACTTGAGGGCATTCCACTCGCGATCAAGGATCTGTTCTGCACGGAAGCTGTGCGCACCACGGCAGGGTCCAAAATCCTTGGCAATTTCATCCCGCCTTATGAAAGCACCGTGACCGCGCAGTTGAAGCGCGATGGTGCGGTGTTTCTGGGCAAGGCCAATCTGGATGAATTCGCGATGGGGTCATCGAATTTGACCTCGGCCTATGGCGGTGTGCTGAACCCTTGGCAGCGCAAGAATGACCCCGCTGCGCGGCTGGTGCCGGGCGGGTCTTCCGGTGGTTCGGCGGCGGCGGTGGCAGCGCGTATGGCGCTTGGCGCGACGGGGACGGATACGGGCGGTTCCATCCGTCAGCCGGCAGCGTTTTGCGGCATTACCGGCATCAAGCCGACCTATGGGCGCTGTTCGCGCTTTGGCATTGTGGCCTTTGCGTCTTCCTTGGATCAGGCCGGCCCCTTTGCGCGCACGGTGGAAGATTGCGCCATTTTGTTGCGCTCCATGGCCGGGCATGACCCAAAGGATTCCACCAGCGCTAATCAACCCGTGCCGGATTTCGCCGCGGCGTGTGCGCGGAGTGTGAAGGGGCTGCGCATTGGCGTGCCGCGCGAATATCGGCTGGATGGCATGCCGGCGGAGATTGAAAAGCTCTGGCGTCAGGGGCTGGATTGGCTGCGCGATGCGGGGGCGGAGATTGTGGATATCTCCCTGCCGCACACGAAATACGCGCTGCCCACTTATTACATCGTGGCCCCGGCTGAGGCTTCTTCCAATCTGGCGCGTTATGATGGCGTGCGCTTTGGCCTGCGCGTGGCGGAGAAGGATAGCGACCTGCGGGATTTGTATGAACGCACGCGGGCCGAGGGGTTTGGCGCGGAAGTGCGCCGGCGCATCATGATCGGCACCTATGTGTTGAGTGCCGGTTATTACGATGCCTATTACCTGAAGGCGCAAAAAATCCGTGCCCTGATCGCAGGTGATTTTGACGCGGCCTGGGCCAAGGTGGACGCGATTGTCACACCGGCGACGCCATCAGCCGCCTTTGCCGAGGGTGAGAATACCGATGACCCGGTGAAGATGTATTTGAATGATGTCTTCACTGTCACCGCCAATCTGGCCGGTCTGCCGGGCCTGGCGCTGCCGACAGGGCTTGATCATCAGGGCCTGCCGCTCGGCTTGCAGGTGATTGGCCGCGCCTTTGATGAGGAAACGGTTTTCGCGGTGGGTGCGGCCTTGGAACGCGCCGCCGATTTCAAGGCAGTGCCAGCAATGAGGGCAGGCGCATGAGCTACACGATCGAGGGCGAAAGCGGCCCATGGGAATTGGTGATTGGGCTTGAAGTTCATGCCCAGGTCACGTCCAACGCCAAGCTGTTTTCCGGCGCAGCGACGGCTTTCGGCGCGGAACCCAATGCACAGGTTTCCTTCATTGATGCGGGCTTCCCCGGCATGTTGCCGGTGATCAACCGCGAATGCGTGGCGCAGGCCGTGCGTACTGGGCTTGGCTTGAATGCCAAGGTCAATCTCTGGTCGCGCTTTGATCGCAAGAATTACTTCTATGCCGATCTGCCGCAGGGTTATCAGATCAGCCAATACGCGCATCCCATTATCGGGGAAGGCGCGATTGACATTGAATTGGCCGATGGCAGCACCAAAACCATCGGCATTACGCGGCTCCATCTGGAACAGGATGCCGGGAAATCCCAGCATGACCAGCACCCGACAAAATCCTTCATTGACCTCAACCGTTCCGGTGTGGCGCTGATGGAAATTGTCTCGGAACCCGATATGCGGAGCCCGGAGGAAGCCGGCGCCTATCTGACGAAGCTTCGCCAGATCATGCGCTATTTGGGCACTTGCGATGGCAATATGGATGAAGGCTCGATGCGGGCCGATGTGAATGTTTCCGTCCGCAAGGCGGGCGAGGATTTTCGCACGCGCTGCGAAGTGAAGAATGTCAATTCCATCCGCTTTGTCATGCAGGCGGTGGAAGCCGAAGCGCGCCGGCAGATTGAGGTTTGGGAATCAGGCGGCACGGTGGATCAGGAAACGCGGCTGTTTGATACGGGGCGCGGCATAACGCGGTCCATGCGGTCCAAGGAAGATGCGCATGATTACCGCTATTTCCCGGACCCGGATTTGCCGCCCTTGGTGATTGATGCGGCGTTTGTGGAAAGCCTGAAGGCCGCCTTGCCGGAACTGCCGGATCAGCGCCGCGCACGCTATGTGCGCGATTACGGCATCACGCCCTATGACGCGCATGTGCTGACGCTGGAACGCGAAACCGCTGCCTATTACGAAACGGTTGCCAAGGGGCGGGATGCGAAGCAGGCGGCGAATTGGGTGATGGGTGATCTTTTCGCCGCCATCAACCGTACTAAAACCTCCATCGCGGAACCGCCGGTCAGTGCCGCTGATCTTGGTGCGCTATTGGATCTGATGGCGGATGGCACGCTTTCCGGGAAGCTCGCCAAGGAAGTTTTTGAAGCCATGGTGGAAACCGGCCGTGCGCCGGGCGCCATTGTGGAAGAACGCGGCCTGAAGCAGGTAACGGATACCGGCGCGATTGAGGCGGTGATTGACCAGGTGCTGGCTGCCAATGCCGATAAGGTCGCGGAATACAAATCCGGCAAGGATAAGCTGTTTGGCTTCTTTGTCGGCCAGACCATGAAGGCCATGCAGGGCAAGGGCAATCCTGCACTGGTCAATGATGTGCTGAAGCAGAAGCTTTCGTGAAAACGCGCGTTGCGCGGGGTTAAGTGCCCCGCGCGGCGCTGCGCAATTCCTCAGCGAAATCAGCGCGTTTTTGGTGGATGGAGGCAATCACGCGCCCCATCGGCACGCCAAGCGATACCAAAGCCGCCTCGGATAACTGCAGGCTCGCTTCAATCGTCTCCGGCACCGTCTCACTCACGCCCTGCGCATAAAGGTGGCGCGCATGCGCCGCATCCCGCGCGCGGGAAATGATCGGTAGATCGGGCCGTAGCGAACGGATGGCGGCGATGATCTGGTCCATCTGCGGCGTGACGCTGATGGTGATGATGACACTCCGCGCCGCGGCCAGACCACAGGCCTGCAAAAAAGCCGGGCGCGCGGCATCGCCGAAGAAAACTTCCTCCCCCGCGCGGCGGGCACGAGAGACCGTGGCAGGGTCATTATCCACCGCGATCTGGCTCAGCCCATGCTGACGCAGCAACGCGGCCACGGTTTTGCCGACACGGCCATAGCCGATGATGATGGCATGGCCCTGCTGCGCCCCTGGCAGAGCCTCAAGCGCCGGGTCCTTGGGCCGGGCTTCTTCCAGCAAGGGCGCCAGGCGCCGGGCCAGCGCCGAAAGCAAGGGCAGCATCGCCATGGTCAGGCTGATCGCGGCCAGGATGAAGCCGGCGAGGCCTGGTTCAATGAGCGCCAAGCCGGTCGCGAGCCCAATCCCGACGAAAGCAAACTCGCCGCCAGGCCCAAGCAGCAGCGCCGATTCCAAGGCCGCCGCCGGCGTCAGCGCGAAATAGCGCGCCAGCCCATAGACAATGCCAGCCTTGAGCAACACCAAGCCGAAAGCCAGCCCCAGCAGCAGCACCGGTTCCTTCGCCACTTCCCGGAAATCAATGCTCATGCCCACGCTGAAGAAGAAAATGCCCAGTAGCAGGCCTTTGAAGGGTTCAATCGCGGCTTGCACCGCGCGGCGATATTCGGTTTCGGCCAGCAACAACCCGGCAAAAAAGGCGCCAATCGCCATGGAAAGCCCAGCCTTGGCCGCCATGATGCCGGTCGCGACAATGACGAACAGCACGGCAGCGATGAAGAGTTCCTCCGAACGCTGCCCACCCACCAGACGGAAAAGCGGCCGGAGCACCACGCGCCCGACCAGCACAATCACCGCCAGCACCAGCAGCGCCTGCCCCAAAGCGGTGGCGATGCTGAGCAGCACGGAACCGCCGCCCTTGGCGCCCAGGATACCGATGAAGAGCAATATGGGCACCACCGCCACATCCTGCGCGAGCAGCACGGAAAAACTGGCGCGGCCGCCGCTGGTGAGCAGCCTTTCCTGCTGCGCCAGCAATTCCAACACAATCGCCGTGGAAGAAAGTGCCAAGCAGGCCGCCAGCACCGCCGCAATCTGGGGTGTCAGGCCGAAGGCCAAGGCAATCAGGCTGATCGCAACAAAGCTGATCGCCATTTGCAGTCCGCCAAGGCCCAGCACCAGCCGGCGCATCGCCTTCAGACGCTCAAAGGAAAGTTCAAGCCCAATCAGGAATAGCAGAAAGACCACGCCAAGCTCGGCAATCGCGGTGACGCTTTTCGCGTCAATCACCGTGAACCAATAAAGCAGCGGGTATTCATTGATGAAGGACCCAAGCGCAAGAGGCCCCAGCACCGCCCCGGCACCGAGATAGCCAAGCACCGGGCTGACACCAACGCGGCGCAACAGCGGCACGATCACGCCCGCCGTGCCGAGCACGACCAGCGCATCGCTATAGGCCTGGAAATTGATCCCCTCAGCGGCCACCCGGCATCCTTTTTACTGACGTAACTAGATTAGGATATGGGTTGCTCGTGGTGAATTTGAGGCAGCGGGAGTCAGGTCTTCAATAAGACAGCGTAACGCGCGGGATCAAAGCCGATCAGCAGCGCACCACCCTTGGTCAGCACCGGGCGCTTGATCATGCTGGGCTGCGCCAGCATCAGCGCGACCGCGCGGGCTTCATCCAGCCCTTGCTTCTGATCCTCGGGCAATTTGCGGAAGGTGGTGCCGGCGCGGTTCAATAGCGCCTCCCACCCCGCCTTGCCGACCCAGGCTTGCAGCTTGGCCGCGCTGATGCCGGCGGTCTTGTAGTCATGGAAATCATGGGCGATGCCCTCGGCTTCCAGCCAGGTGCGCGCCTTTTTCATGGTGTCGCAATTCTTGATGCCATGGATGGTGATGGTCATGTCGCCCCCGGTCTGATCGCCCCGCGATACCAGCCTTGCGCGCTGCGGCCAATCGCGCCAGCCTCGGCCCAACCGATCAGGAGCCTCCGCATGAGCAGCACCAGCGATTACACGCCCCCCAAGGTCTGGACCTGGAACAAGGCCAATGGCGGGCGCTTTGCCAATATCAACCGCCCCATCGCCGGCCCGACGCATGACAAGGAATTGCCTGTGGGCCGCCACCCGATGCAGCTTTATTCGCTCGGCACGCCCAATGGCCAGAAGGTGACAATCCTGCTGGAGGAGCTTTTGGCGCTGGGCTACGCAGGCGCGGAATACGATGCCTGGCTGATCCGCATTGGTGAGGGCCAGCAATTCGGCAGCGGCTTTGTCGCGGTGAATCCGAATTCGAAAATCCCCGCGTTGTTGGATCGGAGCGGGCCGAAGCCCATTCGCGTTTTCGAAAGCGGTGCCATTCTGGTGCACCTCGCGGAAAAATTCGGCGCCTTCCTGCCGCAAGACCCAGCGCTGCGTGCCGAATGCCTTTCCTGGCTGTTCTGGCAAATGGGTAGCGCGCCCTATCTTGGCGGTGGTTTTGGCCATTTCTACGCCTATGCGCCGGTGAAGATCGAATACGCGATTGACCGCTTCACTATGGAAACCAAACGGCAATTGGATGTGCTGGACCGGCGGCTGGCAGAAAGCGCCTATCTGGGTGGGGATGACTATACCATCGCCGATATCGCCGTTTGGCCCTGGTATGGCGGGCTGGTGCGCGGATACCTGTATGGAGCAGCGGAATTCCTGGCCGTGCATGAATACAAGCATGTGCAGCGCTGGGCCGAGGCGATCTTTGCCCGTCCCGCCGTCAAACGCGGACGCATGGTGAACCGCGTCACGGGCGATCCATCCGAACAATTGCATGAACGCCATGACGCGCGTGATTTCGATACAAAAACGCAAGACAAGCTCGCGCCTGGTGGCGCGGCCTGATCAGGCTTCAACTCACATCACTTTCACAGGGGAAACACCATGCCTATCGCTCCGAATTACGCGCGCCGTCGCCTGGAAAAGGGTGAACTCGCCCTTGGCTTTGGCGTGCATCATTTGCGCACACCCGCTGTTGGCATGATTGCCGCGGCATCGGGCTTTGATTGGCTGTTCATTGACATGGAACATGGCGCAATGAGCGTGGATGACGCGACGCGCATGGCCATGGCCGCGCTTTCGCAGGGCGTCACACCCATTGTGCGCTGCTGCAAGGATGCGCTGTTTGAAGGCACGCGCTGCCTGGATAATGGCGCCATGGGCGTGGTGGTGCCGCATATTGATAATGCCGATGAGGCCCGTGATGTGGTGCGCGCCTTCCGCTATCCGCCACTCGGTGAGCGTTCCTGGGGCGGCCCGCCGGCGCAATATGCCTTCCAGGTTTCCGATACCGCCGCGGCGCAGAAGGAATTGAATGAACAGATCATGGTCACCGTCATGATCGAAACGCCCGAAGCGGTCGCGAATGCCGATTCAATCGCCGCCGTGCCGGGGGTGGATTGCCTCATGATCGGAACCTCGGACCTGACGGCTTCCATGGGCATTGCGGGGCAGATCGGTCACCCCGATGTGCGCGCGGCCTATGCCAAGGTGGCGGCGGCCTGCAAGGCGCATGGCAAGGTCATGGGCATGGGCGGCGTTTATGATGAAAAGGTCGCGCCGGATTACATCGCCCTTGGCGCGCGTTTCCTGTTGTCCGGGTCTGATCACGCCTTCCTCATGGCAGGCGGCGGTGCGCGGGCGAAGTTTCTCCGCGGCTTGCAGGGGTAGTGTAACGGGAGTCGGTAACAAGCGGGGTTTGCCCGAGCTTCAAGCGGCTTTCGCGAAGGGCTGCCCCGCCTGCCTTGCATGGCAAGCGGCTGCAGGGCGTGGCTAGACTTCACGCAGGGCTCGCTTGACTCGGGCCCATCGCGACATCACCTCTCGCGCCGAAAGGTTTACCTCATGCGCCGCCGTTCCCTGCTTGCCTTGTCCTTTGCCGCGCCACTGACCGCGCCTGCGCTGGTGGCGGCGCAGGAACGCGCGCTCAATCTCTATTCATCGCGCCATTACGATACGGATCGTGCGCTATATGAGGGTTTCACGGCAGAGACCGACATTCGCATCCGCCTGATTGAAGGTGATGCGGACCAATTGATCGCGCGCATTCAATCAGAAGGGGCGAATAGCCCCGCCGATGTGCTGATTACGGTGGATGCTGCGAAGCTCGCGCGCGCGGTGGATGCCGGCATTCTCGCCGAAACGCGGAGCGAGATTCTGGAAGCGCGCATCCCGGCGCATCTGCGCGCCGCGGACGGGCAATGGTATGGGCTTTCCAGCCGCGCGCGCGTGATCATGTATGACCGCCAGCGCGGCATGCCGGAAGGTGTTGCGCGGTATGAGGATTTGGCTTTGCCGGCGCAGCGTGGGCAGGTGCTGATCCGCGCGGCGGCACATCCTTACAATACCTCCCTCATGGCCAGCATTCTTTTGGCCAATGGGGCGGAAGCGGCGGAAGCCTGGGCGCGCGGCGTTGTCGCGAATATGGCCCGCCCACCGCAGGGCGGTGACACGCCACAATTCCAGGCGGTGGCCGCCGGCGTGGGGCGCATGGCAGTCGCCAATACCTATTACCTGGCGCGGTTCGGTGCCTCATCCACTGCTCAGGAAAAGGCGCTTTATGATCGAATTGGCGTGATTTTCCCCAATCAGGCGCCCTGGGATCGCGGCACGCATGTGAATGTCTCGGGCGCTGGTGTGGTGCGGTCTTCTTCGAACAAGACAACCGCGCTCCGCTTCATTGAATACCTCAGCAGCCAGCGCGCGCAGGAATTGTTTGCCAATGGCAATTTCGAATATCCGGTGGTGCCGGGCATTGCAGCGCATCCGGCGCTGACCGCACTTGGCAGCTTCCGTGCCGATCAATTGAATGCGCAACGCTATGGCGCGCTGGCGCCGGAGGCGTTGCGGATCATGCAGCGCGCCGGCTGGCGCTAAAGAAATTAGTCGCGTCGCATCATCCGCGTAAGGGCGGCCACCGGCAGCAGCCCCACCAGCACAATCAGGACGGCCGCGGTCGACGCCTCGGCCAATCTTTCATCGGACGCCAGATTATAGACACGCACCGCGAGCGTATCGAGGTCAAAGGGCCGCACGATCAACGTCGCGGGCAATTCCTTCATGGTGTCCACAAAGACCAAAAGCCCCGCGGTCAGCAGCGCGCCACGCGCCAGCGGCACTTCCACTTCGCGCACCGCCTGACCGGGCCGCCGGCCCAAAACCCGCGCCGCATCCGTATAGGATGGCTTGAGCCGCGCGAGGCCTGATTCAACGGTGGAGAGCGCCACCGCCAAGAACCGCACCAAATAGGCAAATACCAGCGCCACCATGGTGCCAGACAGCAAAAGCCCGGATGAAACGCCAAACCGCGCGCGCAGCCAGGAATCGAGCGCATTATCGAACAAGCCGAAAGGCACCAGCACGCCCACCGCAATCACCGAACCCGGCAGCGCATAGCCAAGCGATGCCACCCGATTGGCAATGCTGCGCGCGGGCGATGGGTAAAGCCGCGCCGCCCAGGCCATGCCGGCGGCGAGCAGCACCGCAAGCGAGGCCGTGATGCCGGACAGCACCAGGGAATTGCGCGCATAGGGCAGATAGCGCCCGGGGCTGAAGGGATCACCGGCTTGCGCCAATAGCCACAACAACGCACCAGCCGGAATGACAAAACCAATCAGCAACGGCAGCGCGCAAGCAAGCAGCACCATCGCTTCCCGCCAGCCGGAAAGCCGCACGGGGCGAAGCGCCGGGTGGCGTGTCGTGGTTGGGTGAAAGCGCCGCCCGCCGCGCGAGAAATGCTCCAGCCCCAGCAAAAGGCCAACACAGCCAAGCAAAGCCACGGCAAGCTGCGCGGCTGCCGGGCGGTTATCCATGCCGAACCAGGCCTCATAAATGCCGGTCGTGAAGGTTCTTACCGCGAAATGCTGCACCGTGCCGAAATCAGCGAGGGTTTCCATCAAGGCCAGCGCAATGCCCGCCGCCAAGGCCGGGCGCGCGAGCGGCAGCGCGACATGCAAAAAACTCCGCGCCAGCCCATGGCCCAAGGTGCGCGATGCTTCGATCAGGCACACGCTTTGCTGCAAGAAGGCCGCGCGGCAGAGCATATAAACATAAGGATACAGCACCATCGAAAGCATGAGCGCCACGCCAGGCAGGCTGCGGATTTCCGGGAACCAGTATTGCCCGAAGGAAAGCCCGGTCGCGGTGCGGAGCGTGCTTTGCACCGGCCCCGCGACATCCAAAAGCCACGTATAGACATAGCCGCAAAGATAGGCGGGCATGGCAATCGGCAGCAGCAGCGCCACTTCCAGAAAGCGCCGGCCGCGAAACTCACAAGCCACCACCAGCCAAGCCGTGACGGCACCTGCGCTGCCTGCCATCAGCGCCACCAGCAGGGCCAAAAGCGCGGAACTGGCCAGCATGCCGGGCAGCGTGGTTGCCGCAATATGCTGCCAGACCTCGCCGCCCGGGGCAGCGGCGGTTACCAGCACGGCCAGGATCGGTGTCGCCATCGCCAGCGCCACAAGAAATGACCCCCAGGCCCAGGCCGGGCTGCGGCGCCGGGCAGGCATGGGGCTTTGGGTGTCGGTGGCGGAACTCATGCACCTGCCCCTATCACGGGTGCCTGCCCTGGGCGAGGTGCCGGCCTATCTTCGGACCGGCGCTGAGCCCGGGTTGAAGCCATCCAGCGTCCAATAATAGGCGGCAGCGCTGGAGCGCATGCTGCCGATACGCGGCGCGCTTAGGTCCAGGATGACCACAATCACCGAAGTCCACATGCCAATCAGCAATAGCGACAGAATCGGGAGGGAAAGCCCGCGCAGCCCCAATTGATAGCCGAGTGCACCAATGCTCAGCACTGCAATGCCCATCAGCAGCCAGACCATTTGCACCGGCATGCTTTGATTGAACGCGAAGCGTTCGGCGGTTGAACTGTCAAACACCTCATTCGTGGCGGCCATCAGGGAAGATGAAATCGCATCCGGCCTTTCGCGCACAATAGCGGTGACATGGTCCCAAATGCGGTTTTGTAGTGCTGAAGTCCGGTCATTGATGCTGCGCACCACATCGCGGTCCAGCGGCGCCGTGATGAAATCGGCGCGGACCTTGGTGTATTCTTCGAAAAGCTTGGCCAATTCCTCGCCGCGCGGATGGCCTATTGCCTTGGCGCGCAGCCAGGCGGTCCCAATCGCATTGGCTTCCATCAGCGTGCCCTGGCGGCGTTCTTCAAAACGTGTGGTGGCGAAGGAAAGTGTGAGCGCCAACACGAAGGCGAGCAGGCCGAGCATACCGCCCACCACCACGCTAACTCCTTCCGCCGGTGCGGCGCCGCGCGCCGTATGGCGGCGGCCAAGCCAGGCACCCAGCGCCTGGGCCAGCCACTGCACCAAAAAAAACAGCAGCCAAAAGGCAAAAAGGCTGAAGGCCAGGATTTCGGCGAGCAGGTTCATCATGCGGCATGCTCCGCGCTCAGGAAATCAAACCCCGCCAGGGCATGGACCTGGGCGATGGCTTCCAATTCCGCGACCGAAACCCATTCATCCGCGCCGCCCATGTTGTGTGGCGTTGGGCCATAAACCACGGTCGGCAGGCCCGCCATGCGAAACCAGCGCGCATCGGAACCGCCGACGCGCATATTCACGGCCACGGCTTCTTGCAGCACTTCTTCGGCCACTTGATGCACATGGCGCACAATGGGCAAGGCTGGGTCAGTGTGGTTGGGTTCAAAACAGCGCAGCACGCGCCAGGTAATGCCGGGCAGCGCATCCAAAGCCTGATGCAGCACGCCCAGCAACCGCGCGCTAGGCACACCCACCGGCAGGCGGATATCGCAGGCCGCCCGCGCCGAGGCCGGCACCAGATTGGGCGAGGCACCGCCTTCGATCCGCCCGATATTCACGGTGACACTGCCAAGCACCGCGGCTTCCCCGGCACCTGACAGCGCTTCACTGATTCCGCGCGCGGCGGCGATGGCGGCGGTGACCGCAGGCGGCGCTTCCGGCGCCAGGCTGCGCAGCGCCGCCACCGCATCCAGGGCAGCGCGCAGTCGGTCAATGGCGTTGTCGCCCAAATGCACATGCGCACCGTGGGAGGCGCGGCCCGCGGCCTCAATCTCGATCCAGACAAAGCCCTTTTCGCCAAAGCGCAGCACACGCGGGCTGCCGGCATCGCCGATGATCACGCCATCCGCCTGCGCCAGGCCCGGCACATTGTCCAGCAGCCATTTGGTGCCGAGCGGGCCCATGCTCTCCTCATCGCCCGCCAGCGTCAGCAGTGCCTCCCCCGGCCAGGCATGGCGGTATTCGGCCAGCAGGGCGAAGGCCAGCATGGAAGCGGCAATGCCGCCCTTCATATCGGCGACACCGCGCCCATAAAGCCGGCCATCGCGAACAAGGCCGCCTAGCGGCGGCACGGTCCAGGGCAAAGCCTCATTCACCGGATAGGTATCCAGATGGCCATTATAGGCCAGCAGGCGGCCCGGCCCAGCGCCTTTGATGCGTGCAACCAGGTTGGTCACCTGGGGGTCTGTCGCATGGAGCGAAATCTCAGCCGCTGGCGCCAGGGCGCGGAGCATCTTGGCGGCTTCCTCAGCCACCGCCCGCACATCCCCTGGCGGGTTGGGGGAGGCAATGGCGGTCAGGCGCTGGGTGAGTGCAACAACCCCTGGCGCATGATGGGCGGCGGCGGCGGCAAAAGCGGCGCGGTCGGAAAGGGTCATCTTACCAGCCTGCGGGGCGGCGCGGTTGCTGGCAAGCCGGAACATGCTTGCATTATTGGCCCGCGCGGTCATATCCGGCCCCGAAAGGGCTTTCGCACGGTCGCAGTGGCCGCCCCGCCGCCCCTGGAGAGACCCCATGCGCATAGATGCCATTCCCATCGGCAATGACCCGCCGAATGATGTGAATGTGATCATTGAAGTCCCGATCGGCGGCGAGCCCATCAAATATGAGATGGACAAGGCCGCAGGCACGCTTTTCGTGGATCGCTTCCTGCACACCCCTATGCGCTATCCGGGGAATTACGGCTTTGTGCCGCACACACTTTCCGAAGATGGCGACCCGATTGATGTGCTTGTCGCCAATACGCGGCCCATCGTGCCCGGTGCGGTGTTGAATGTGCGCCCCGTTGGCGTGATGAAGATGGAAGATGATGGCGGGGGGGATGAAAAGATCATCGCCGTGCCATCCACCAAGCTGACCCAGCGCTATGTCCATGTGCAGAACCACACGGACCTGCCCAAGATCACCATTGAGCAAATCCAGCATTTCTTTGAGCATTATAAGGATCTGGAACCCGGCAAATGGGTGAAATTCATCGGCTGGGGCGATGCCGAGGAAGCCCGGCGGCTGATCCGGGAAGCCATTGAACGGGCCAAAACCGCCTGAATGGCCAGCCGGGGGTTAAGGTTTTAGGGGTCAGGCCCCCTCCCCCCGTTGCGCCCTTTCTTCTCCCCTTCTAAGGAAAGTTCAACGAGTCCGGCGTGGATACCCCGCGCCGGTCGCCATACCGGCGCGCGGCGGCCCGTTCCGCGCCACGAAGGGGGAGTCTGAGCTTTGTTGACCTTATCGCTGATCCTGGTGATCGCGCTCGGGGCGTTGTCCATCGCCTATGGTGTGCTCACGGCCAAGGATGTGCTGTCACGCGATCCCGGTACGCCGCGGATGCAGGAAATTGCTCTCGCCATTCAGGAAGGCGCATCCGCCTATCTGAAGCGGCAATACGGCACCATCGCCATTGTGGGCGTGGTGCTTTTCGCGCTTGTTGCCTGGCGGCTGGGCTTTACGGTGGCCATTGGCTTTGCCGTCGGCGCCATCCTGTCCGGCGTGGCAGGCTTCATCGGCATGAATGTTTCCGTGCGCGCCAATTTGCGGACCGCGCAGGCTTCCACGCAATCCCTTACCGCCGGCCTTGATGTTGCCTTCAAATCCGGCGCCATTACGGGGATGCTGGTGGCGGGCCTCGCGCTGCTGGGCGTGGCGGTTTACTTCTTTATCCTCACGGTGTTTGGCGGCAATGCGCCCAATAGCCGCATGGTGATTGATGCGCTGGTGGCGCTTGGCTTCGGCGCTTCGCTGATTTCGATTTTTGCGCGCCTGGGCGGCGGCATCTTCACCAAGGGTGCGGATGTGGGCGGCGACATGGTGGGCAAGGTTGAAGCCGGCATCCCTGAGGATGACCCCCGTAACCCCGCGACCATCGCCGACAATGTGGGCGACAATGTTGGCGATTGCGCCGGCATGGCGGCTGACTTGTTTGAGACCTATGCGGTGACCATGGTCGCGACCATGGTGTTGGCGGCAATCGCCTTCACCGATGCGGGCAATATGGTGCGCGGCATGATCTATCCGCTCGCGATTGGGGCGGTGTGCGTCGTGACCTCCATCATCGGCACCTATTTCGTGAAGCTGCCGGCGAATAATTCCATCATGGGGGCCATGTATCGCGGCTTCATCGTGACGGGCATCTTGTCCTTGATTGTGCTGCTGCCGCTGACCTATCTGGTCTTTGGCTTTGACAAGATGACAGCAGCGGGCAGCAGCTTCACCTCCTTCGACCTGTTCCTTTGCGGCGTGGTCGGGCTGGCGGTGACCGGGCTGATTGTCTGGATCACGGAATACTACACCGGCACAGGCTTCCGCCCGGTGCAGGCAATTGCCGAAAGCTCGGTCACGGGCCATGGCACAAACGTCATCCGCGGCCTTGCGATTTCCATGGAAAGCACTGCGGTGCCGGCCTTGATCATCATCGCGGGCGTCTTGATCACCTATGCGCTGGCGGGGCTTTACGGCATTGCCATTGCGGTGACGACCATGCTGGCGCTGGCCGGTGTGGTGGTGGCGCTGGATGCTTTCGGCCCGGTCACGGATAACGCGGGCGGCATTGCCGAAATGGCTGGCCTGCCCAAGGAAATCCGCCAGACCACCGATGCGCTGGACGCCGTTGGCAATACGACCAAGGCAGTGACCAAGGGCTATGCCATTGGTTCGGCCGGTCTTGGCGCGCTGGTGCTGTTTGCTGCCTATACGCAGGATCTGAACTACTTCGTGCAGAATGCGGCGCAGTACCCGTATTTCCAGGGCGTTGGCACCCTGACCTTCTCTCTTTCCAGCCCATACGTTGTGGTTGGCCTGCTGTTCGGCGGCTTGCTGCCTTATCTGTTCGGCGGCATGGCGATGACAGCGGTGGGCCGCGCGGCAATGAGCGTGGTGGAAGAAGTGCGCCGCCAATTCAAGGAAAAGCCGGGCATCATGCAGGGCACCGACAAGCCGGATTACGGCCGCGCGGTGGATATGCTGACCAAGTCGGCGATCAAGGAAATGATCATCCCGTCCATGCTGCCGGTGCTATCCCCGCTGGTGGTGTATTTCGGCATCAATGCCATCGCCGGGAAGGCTGCGGCCTTTGAAGCGCTGGGCGCGATGCTGCTGGGTGTGATCGTGACCGGCTTCTTCGTGGCGGTTTCCATGACCACCGGTGGTGGCGCATGGGATAATGCGAAGAAGTACATTGAAGATGGTCACCATGGCGGCAAGGGTTCTGAAGCCCATAAGGCTGCCGTGACCGGCGACACTGTTGGCGACCCGTATAAGGATACGGCGGGCCCGGCGGTGAACCCCATGATCAAGATCACCAACATCGTGGCGCTGCTGCTGCTCGCGATGCTTGCACATAGCTGAGCTTATTTGGGCGGCCACTGCCGCCCAAATGAAAAGCCCAGGAGGCGCTGCCTCCTGGGCTTTTTTGTGCAGGTCAACTTGACTTGGAAGGGCTTTACAACTGCCCGCCCTTGCGGCCGGCCATGGCGCCAAGGCGCAGGCGCAACGCATTCAGCTTGATGAAGCCTAGCGCATCAAACTGGTCATAGGCGCCCTGGTCATCTTCAAACGTCACATGCTTCATGGAATAGAGGCTATTGGGCGATTGCCGCCCGGTGACGATGGTATTGCCCTTATAGAGCTTGAGCCGCACCGTGCCTGACACGCTCTTTTGGCTTTCATCAATCATGGCTTGCAGCATGCGCCGCTCAGGCGCGAACCAGAAGCCGTTGTAGATGATTTCGGCATAGCGCGGCATCAGGCTGTCTTTAAGATGCGCCGCTTCGCGGTCCAGCGTGATGCTTTCCATGGCACGATGCGCGACATAAAGAATGGTGCCGCCGGGCGTTTCATAACAGCCACGGGATTTCATGCCGACAAAGCGGTTTTCCACCAAATCCAGCCGGCCAATGCCGTTTTCCTTGCCGAGTGCATTCAAGCGCGTGAGCAAGGTTGCGGGTGACAGACGTTCACCATTGATGCCAACCGCATCGCCACGTTCGAATTCAATGGTGATTTCGGTCGCGCGGTCCGGCGCATCCATCGGGCTGATGGTGCGCTGCCAGACCATTTCATCCGGCGCATCCCAGGGTTCTTCTAGGATTTTGCCTTCGCTGCTGCTGTGCAGGAGGTTGGCGTCCACGCTGAAGGGTGCCTCGCCGCGCTTATCCTTGGCGATGGGGATCTGGTGTTCCTCGGCAAATTGGATCAGGCGCGTGCGGCTTGTCAGGTCCCATTCGCGCCAGGGGGCGATCACCTTCACATCCGGCTTCAGCGCGTAATAGCTGAGTTCAAACCGCACCTGGTCATTGCCCTTGCCGGTTGCGCCATGCGCCACCGCATCAGCCCCCATGGCTTCGGCGATTTCGATCTGGCGCTTGGCGATCAGCGGGCGGGCGATGGAAGTGCCCAGCAGATACATGCCTTCATAAAGGGCATTGGCGCGGAACATGGGGAAGACAAAATCGCGGATGAATTCTTCACGCAGGTCATCCATGAAGATGTTTTCCGGCTTGATGCCAAGCAGCAGCGCCTTGTCGCGCGCCGGGCCCAATTCCTCACCCTGGCCAAGATCAGCGGTGAAGGTGATGACTTCGCATTTATAGGTGGTTTGCAGCCATTTCAGGATAACGCTGGTATCCAGCCCGCCGGAATAGGCGAGCACAACCTTCTTCACATCTTTGACGCGCATGTTCTTTCCCTTGGCGAGTGCAAAATATGGCGTCGGTATGCCCCTCGCCCGCGGCCAGGGCAAGCGGGGCTGGCTAGGATGGCCTGGCCCCGACCAGCCATGCAGAGGCCGAGGCCGCGCCCATTCTGGAAGCGCCGGCCATTTTGGGCCTGCCGGAAGCACGCGAGGCCCGCGTGCGACGCTTTCTGAACCGGCATAGACCGCGCGTGCTGGCCATTGGCCCCAATGGCGCGTTCGGCTGGCAGGCAGGGGCTGGATGATCTACCGGGAGGCTCGGCGCATAGCCGGACGCGGCATTACATGATGCCGGCTTTGACGTGTGGCGCATTAACCGCGAACCCAATGCCGTTGGTGCGCGCCGCGCCCGCCTTCAAGCTGCCAGGCAAGCGCGGGCCGCCGCTTCGCCACTCAGCCAAGCGCCCGCAACCGTGGCGGCGAAGCGCGGATGGCAGGCCTCGCCGGCGAAGATCAGCCGGCCATCAGCAAGCGGTTCCGCCAATGCCCGTCGCGCTGCCTGCGCGCCGGGGATGGCGTGGCTATAGCTGCCAAGGAAATACGGGTCCCCACCCCAATCGGTGATGGTGGGCGGGCCGAGTGCGGCGGCGGCTACGGTACCGAAGACGCGGGTGAATTCGCCGCGCACATGCGCTTCAGTTGCTTGCCTGCCAGCGCGGGAGAGTTCCCATGCCAAGGACCCGCCGATGAAAGCCAGCAGCACTGGCGCGCCAAAGGGGCGCGATATCCAGGAAATGGGCCGATCCCCTGGCGCGGCGATATCGCGCCTGAGGCTCGCAAATGGCTCAAATTCCGGCAGGGTGCCAGGTGCGATGGGGAAGGCAAGCTTGTTCAGCAAGCCAAGCGGCAAAGCGTTGATCGCAGCATGTTTTTCAGTGGGCAGGTCGGGCGTGAAGGCAATGCCGCCCTGCGCCAGCACGCCGGTTGAAACCGTGATGATGGCGGTGCGTGCGCAGATACGCCCGAAGGTGCCGCTGGCATCAACGTGTTTGCCGCCCCAATCGAGTTGCGACACTGGTGCATTCAGCCGGATCGGCAGCCCTTCAGCCAGGCGCGCGACCAACGTGCCAAGGCCATGGCGGAGCAAAAGATTCGGGCCATCTAATGCTGTCGCGGCGAAATCATGCAGGCTCATGCGCGAAAGCTCAGCGGCGCAAATCTGCGCCCCTTCCCAATGCGCCACCAGCGCATCGAAGCGCCCGCCTTGTGGCGCGGCATCGGATGCTGGGCGATCTGGCGCACCATCAGCAACAGCGGCTTCGATCACGCGCCAGAAATGATCCTCAGCCGCCATGAAGGCCCTGCGTTCAGCGGTGGTGGCGAAGCGGCCTTCGGTAAACAGCAGGCGCTGGCGCAGCTTATCGTGATCCACTGTCTCAAAACCAAGCGCTTCAGCAAAAGCGGTCAGCGGATTGTCATTCGCTTGGTGCAGCCAGGATGCACCATGGTCAAAGCCGGTTGCATCGGTATAGGCGCGGCCACCGATGCGGTCCTTTGCTTCCAGTATCAGGCAGGAAAGGGCCCGCGCGCGCAAGGCGCGGGCAGCGGCAATGCCGGCCACCCCGGCCCCCACCACCAGCACATCAACATCATTACTCATGGATTTGGTTTAGCGGGGATTGGCGCGCGGCGCATCGGCAGGGCTATGATAGTTTTAAGTCACGGAGGATGCCCCATGCTGCAACACCCGCCCGCCGAACCCGGCATGCGCGAAGAAGATATTGATACCCCCGCGCTGGTGATTGACCTGGATGCTTTTGAACACAACCTGGATACCATGGCCGCGCTGCTGGCGCCCACCGGGGCCAAGCTGCGGGCGCATGCGAAAACCCACAAATCCAGCGTCATCGCCAAACAGCAAATGGCGCGCGGTGCGGTTGGCCAATGCGTGCAAAAAGTGGCCGAGGCAGAAGCACTCGCCTGGGGTGGCATTCCCGATATTCTGGTGACCAATCAGGTTGTCAGCCCGCGCAAATTGGCGCGGCTTGCAGCCCTTTCACGCATCGCCGAAGTCGCGGTCTGTGTGGATGACGCGGCGCAAATCGCGCTGATTGAAGCCGCCGCCGAAGCGGCCGGTGTGCGCCTGCCGGTACTGGTTGAAATTGATGTCGGCATGGCGCGCGGCGGGGTAGAACATGGCCCGCCTGCTGTGGCGCTGGCGGAACGCATCGCCGTCAGCCGGCATCTGCGTTTCGGCGGCTTGCAGGCCTATCACGGTTCAGCGCAGCACAAGCGCGCGCCGGAAGAACGCGCGGCTGCGATTGGGGAGGCTGTGGCGCGTTCCAGGCGCACGGTGGAACAACTCCGCCAACGCGGATTGGAATGCCCGATTGTCGGCGGGGCCGGCACCGGCACCTTCCGGCATGAAGCGGCGAGTGGCGTCTATACCGAAATCCAGGCGGGGTCCTATTGCTTCATGGATGCGGATTACGCCGCGAATGAGGATGCGCCGCCCTTCCGCCAATCGCTTTTTGTGCTGTCCCAGGTGATGAGCACGGCGGGTGCGGGCATTGCCGTGGTGGATTGCGGGCATAAGGGCGTTTCGGTTGATTCCGGCATGCCGCAAGTTTGGCAACGCCCGGGGCTGCGCTATGCCGGCGCATCGGATGAACATGGCAAGCTGGTGATCGAAGATGGCAGCGCGCCGGCGCTCGGCGAAAAGCTGCGCCTGGTGCCTGGCCACTGCGACCCGACGGTGGATCGCTATGATTGGTATGTCGGCGTGCGCAAGGGGCGGGTGGAATGCCTTTGGCCGGTGTCGGCGCGGGGTGGGATGGCGTAATCCGCGCGCTGGCTGCCAATCACACGTCCAGATTGGCAACCTTCAAGGCATTCCCGACAATAAAGTCGCGGCGCGGTTCCACGAGATCACCCATCAGGGTGGAGAAGACCTGTTCCGCGTCCTCAACATCCTCAACCCGCACGCGGAGCAGCGTGCGGATCGCGGGGTCAAGCGTGGTCTTCCAGAGCTGATCGGGATTCATCTCACCCAGGCCCTTGAAGCGCTGGAAGGAAAGCCCCTTGCGGCCTTGCGCGATCAGTTTTTCGAATAGCGCAAGCGGCCCAACCACCTGGGTTTCCGCACCATCAAGCGACAACACCGCGCCACCCAGGAAATCCGCGGCCAGCCTTTCGCGCCGTTCATCCAGCCAGCGCGCTTCGGCACTGCGGAGCGCCGTGGCATCCAGCATATGGCGTTCGCCAACACCGCGCACAGTGCGCGCAAGCGTCAGGCCATTATCGCCCGTGGTCGCCACCCAGCCGCGTTCAGAAGCTGGCGCCAGCACATCCAGCCGCGCGGCCAGGGCTTGCGCGGCGGCCAGCGCACGATCGCTTTCCATGGAAAGCGCGCCCGTGATTGCTGCCTGTTCGATAATATCCGCCGGCACTGCGCCGGCCAGGCGGCGGATGCGCGCGGTCGCCTGGCGATGGAAGTCAAGTTCCGCCTGGAAGGCATCGCCGGTCAGGTCGCGGCCATCGGGCAGGCGCAGGCTGGCGGCGCTTTGCGCCTTTTCCAGCAGGTAATCTTCCAGCGCGCGATCATCCTTCAAATAGCGTTCTTCCTGCCCGCGCTTGGCGCGATAGAGCGGCGGCTGCGCGATATAAAGATGCCCGCGGGTGATCAATTCCGGCATTTGCCGGAAGAAGAAGGTCAGCAATAGCGTGCGGATATGGCTGCCATCCACATCGGCATCGGTCATGATGACAATGCGGTGATAGCGAAGCTTGCCGATATCAAAGCCACCTTCCGATGGCTCACCTCGCCCGATCCCGGTGCCGAGCGCCGTGATCAGTGTTCCAATTTCAGCGCTGGAGAGCATTTTGTCGAAACGCGCGCGCTCCACATTCAGGATCTTGCCTTTCAGCGGCAAGATCGCCTGAAAGGCGCGGTCGCGCCCTTGTTTCGCCGAACCGCCGGCGCTGTCACCCTCAACAATGAACATTTCGCATTTCGTCGGGTCACGTTCCTGACAATCCGCGAGCTTGCCTGGCAGCGATGATACATCAAGCACGCCCTTGCGGCGCGTCAGTTCGCGCGCCTTGCGCGCCGCTTCACGCGCTGTCGCCGCATCCAGGATCTTGCCGACCAGATCCTTGGTCTCCTTCGGGTGGGTTTCAAACCAATGGGAAAGCGCATCGGCGCAAGCCACCTGCACCACCGGCTGCACTTCGGATGATACGAGTTTTTCCTTGGTCTGGCTGCTGAATTTCGGATCGGGCACTTTCACCGAAAGCACGGCGGTCAGGCCTTCGCGCATGTCTTCGCCGGTGAGTGCAACTTTTTCCTTCTTGGCGATGCCTTCCGCCACCTTCGCCACCACGCGCGTCAGCGCCTGACGGAAACCGGCCAAATGCGTGCCGCCATCACGTTGCGGGATGTTGTTCGTGAAGCACAGCATGGTTTCATGATAGCTGTCATTCCAGCGGAGTGAGAGCTCAACCTTGATCCCATCCTGTTCCCGCGCGGCCAGGCTGATTGGCGTTGCGAAAAGCGGTGTCTTGCCCTTGTCCAGCCATTCGACAAAGGCGGTGAGCCCGCCATCGAAATGAAATTTGGTTTCCTGCGCTTCCGCATGGCGTTCATCACGCAGCAGAACGCGTAAGCCGGAATTGAGGAACGCCAATTCACGCAAACGCCGTTCCAGCACGGCGAAATCAAACTCCGTGCGCGTGAAAGTCAGCGCCGATGGCTTGAAGGTCACTTCCGTTCCGTTCGGATGGTCCGAAGGGCCAAGCGCGGTGCAAGGCACCACGGTGTCACCATGTTCAAAGCGCAGGCGATATTCCTGCCCGCCGCGCCAGATCCGCACTTCCATCCATTCGGACAGCGCGTTTACCACCGCCGCACCAACGCCGTGCAGCCCGCCTGAGACCTTGTAGGAATTCTGGTTGAACTTGCCCCCGGCATGGAGCCGCGTCAGCACCACTTCAGCGGCGCTGATGCCTTCTTCGGCATGGATATCAACGGGGATGCCGCGCCCATCATCACATACGGTGACACTGCCATCACCATTCAGCGTGACGGAAACGGCCGAAGCGAAACCAGCCTGCGCTTCGTCCACCGCATTATCAACAATCTCAAAGGCCATGTGATGCAGGCCAGAGCCATCATCAGTATCGCCAATATACATGCCCGGCCGTTTGCGCACCGCTTCCAACCCGCGCAAGACGGTGATGGAAGCGCTGTCATAGGCTTCAGTTTCGGCGCGCGGCTCATCGCTCATGCCGGTAACGGGCTCCTGTTTTGAGGATCTGGAATCACTACAGCTTTATAGCTTTTTCTGGCGCGAAACGCGACCCCGGCAGGGCGTTTTTCTGCGCCATTGCCCGCCAGAAAAACCCTTTATTTTCCAACCGATTTCTGCGGGGCTGGCTGGGGCTGAAAGCCGGCCTCAGCCAAGTGCGAAAAGCCCGCCATCGCCCGCGCCAAATAACTGCCCAATGCCCGCCAATGGGGCAAAAACCTCAGCATCTGTGCCGGTCATGAAAACCTGAGCCGGCAGCGCGGCAAGTGCCGCAAAAAGCGCTTCCCGTCGCGTCGGGTCCAGATGCGCTGCCACCTCATCCAACAGCAAAAGCGGCGCGAAGCCACGCGCTTCGGCAATCAACGTCGCATGGGCCAGCACCACGGAAACCAGCAGCGCCTTTTGCTCTCCGGTTGAACAGAACTCAGCGCTGATGCCCTTGGGCTTATGCACCAGCACCAAATCCGCCTTATGCGCCCCCCGCGCAGCCCCACCTGCTGCCGCATCGCGCCGGCGGTCCTGGGCCAAGCCCGCACGCAGCGCATCCTCCACGGCAAGGGCCGGCGTATCTGCCAGCGCCGTCAACATGGGGCAGGCAATATCCATCCGCGCGGCAGGAAAGGCGCCCGTGGCGCGGCCCGCAGCAAGTTCCGCATTCAGGCGCAGCATCAGCGCGCGCCTTGCCGCCGTAACCGCCACCGCATGGCGCGCCATGGCGTCTTCCAAGCCTGCCAGCCAAGCGGCATCCGCGCGGCCTTCCGCAAGCAGCCGATTACGCTCCGCCATCGCATTGTCATGCGCGGCCACTTCCCGCGCATGGCCCGGTTCCAAAGCCCAGACCAGGCGGTCCAGAAAGCGCCGCCTGCCACTCGCCCCTTCCTGGAATAGCCGGTCCATTTGCGGCGTGATCCAGACAGCCGCCATGCGGTCCGCAAGCATTGCCTGGCTGCGCAGCGCCTGACCATCAAGGCGGTAGATGCGCCGTTCGGCAGCCCCTTCCGGGTCTGTGCCAGTGCCAATTTCCATGGGGCCAGCGCGAGTTTCAAACCGCCCCGCCACCGCCCAGGGTAGGGCCGCGCCAGCTTCCTGCCGGCCACATTCAGCCATACGCGCGCCGCGCAAGCCGCGCCCAGGGGCCAACAGCGATATCGCTTCCAACAGATTGGTCTTGCCAGCGCCGTTTTCGCCGGCGATGCAAATCAGGGACGCGTCAAACCGCGCATCCAGACCTAGCCATGACCGGAAATTGGTAAGCCGGAGACGCGCAAGAAAAAGCCCTGGCGCCGTCACACTCGCATCGGCATCAGGACGAATAGTGCTTCCGGCCGGGACGCATCGCGCACAATGGTCGGCGCTGCGCCATCGGCGAACATGAATTCCAGCTTGTCTTGAACAAGATCAGTAATGTCAGACAAATACCGGGCCTGAAACCCAATTTCCAAAGCGCCGCTGGTATAGGCGACATCATCGCCTTCCAGATCTTCCTGCGCTTCGCCCTGATCGGGGCTCGCCGCCGAAACACGCAAATGATTGGTGCCAAGGCTGAGCTTCACGGGGCGTGATCTTTCGCTGCTGATCGCGGCCACGCGCTTCACCGCATCGGCGAAATCCTTGCGCGGCACAACAAGCTTCTTGTCATTGCCGCGCGGGATCACGCGTTCATATTCGGGGAAGGTGCCATCAATCAGCTTGCTGGTCAGCGTGACAGTGCCAAGCGCGAATTGCACCTTGGTATCCGAAAGCCGCACCACGATCTCATCCTGGGTTTCTTCGGCAAGCTTGCGGATTTCGTTGACCGTTTTGCGTGGAATGATCACGCCCGGCATGGACTTCGCGCCTTCCGGCAGCGGTTCTTCCACGCGCGCGAGCCGATGCCCATCGGTTGCAACAGCACGCAGCACCGGCTGGCCTTCGCTTTCGGTCGCGTGGATATAAATGCCATTCAGGTAATAGCGCGTTTCTTCTGTGGAAATCGCGAATTTGGTGCGGTCAATCAAATCGCGCAGCACGCCGGCCTTGATGCTGAATTGCACCGGCATGCGCCCTTCGGTCATGGAAGGGAAATCATCCACCGCCAGCACGGCCAGGCTGGTGTTGAAGCGCCCGGAACGCAGTGTGAGCGGCCCATCACCGCCACCATGATCGAATTCAACGCGCGCCCCTTCCGGCAGGTTGCGGATGATTTCGTAAAGGGTTGCCGCCGGCGCTGTGGTGCGCCCCGCGCGCGCAACGGTCACGCCCGCGATGTCTTCCACCACCGCGATTTCCATATCGGTCGCGGTCAGTTTCAGGGCGCCGCCCGAACTCGCTTCAATCATGACATTGGCCAGGATGGGGATGGTGTTGCGCCGTTCCACCACGCTTTGCACATGGGTCAGCGCCTTGAGCAATACCGCCCTGTCAACCGAGAATTTCATCGTTCCGACGCCCCGATCCTGTTACGGCGATCTCAGCCGCGGCCTTATGGGCCACGGGGGTGAGCCGCCAGTGAAATCAAGCCCGGGCTGCAAAGCTGCCGAATCGGCGCGGTGCGGCACCCGGATTCGACTTCCTTTACCAGCCTGGAACGGGCCAGAAAAGCGGCCTAGTGGTGCCATTCACGCTGCGGTCGGCGAGCGTCAGCAGTGATCGGACTAATCGCCTGTTTAAAACTTCCTTTTGCGGTCCTTTCGCGGCGCTTCAGGTTTCCAGCATGCGCCGGAGAAGCTCCACATCCTCAGCGAAGGACCCATCCGCCTGCATGAGTTCCGCAATGCGGGACACAGCATGCATCACGGTCGTGTGGTCCCGATTGCCAAAACGCCGCCCGATTTCCGGCAAGGAACGAGAGGTAAGCTGCTTCGCCAGATACATCGCCACCTGGCGGGGCCGCGCCACATTGCGCGCGCGCCGGGCAGAGGACATGTCCGTCAGCCGCAAATTATAATGTTCGGCGACCTTGCGTTGGATTTCCTCAATCGTGACGCGCCGGTCATGGGCGCGGAGGATATCATGCAGCACCTCCTGCGCGCCTTCCAAGGTGATGGGGCGGCCAAACAGATTGGCCCAGGCGATCAGGCGATTAAGCGCGCCTTCCAATTCGCGGACATTGGAGGTGATCTTATGCGCCAGGAATTCCATCACGCGCGACGGCACCGCAACGCCCGATGACGCGGCCTTGGCTTCCAGGATGGAAATGCGCAATTCATAAGTTGTGGCGTGCAGATCAGCCACCATGCCGCAGCCAAGCCGCGTGCGCAGCCGGTCTTCAATGCCGGAGAGATCAGAAGGCGATTTGTCGGCAGAAATCACAATCTGCTTGCCGGCATCCACCAGCGCATTGAAGGTATGGAAGAATTCTTCCTGCGTATTATCCTTGCCGATCAGGAATTGCAGGTCATCCACCATCAGCACATCAACCGAACGCAAGGTTTCCTTGAATTCCATGGTTGATTGGCTACGCAGTGCCGCGATGAAGCGATACATGAACTTCTCGGCGCTCATGTAGGCTACCTGACGCGCGGGGTGCTGTTCGCGGATGACCCAGGCGATGGCATGCATCAGATGCGTCTTGCCAAGCCCCACACCGCCATAAAGGAACAGCGGATTGAAGCCCGGCATGGCAGGCTTTTCCGCCACGCGGCGCGCGCAGGCATGGGCGAATTCATTGGGCTTGCCAACGATGAAGGTATCGAAGGTGAAGCGCGGATCAAGCGGCGCTGACCAATCGCCGCGCGGATCAGCGGCGCGGGGCGCGATACTGGCAGGGCCCGCCGCCAAGGCATTCACCGCGCTTTCCGAAGCTTCGGTCGCGGCCGCGCGGCTGCCAGCCGCAACGCGCAAATCCACGCGGCGGATGGAAGGATTTTCCTGCTGCCATAAGGCACGAAGCCGGTCGCCATAATGGCTGCTGACCCAATCGCGCAGAAAGCGCGTGGGCAGCGCAATGGATGCCTCATCACCATCTATGGAAGTGAGTGTCATTTGCCGAAGCCAGCTGCGGAATTCCACATCGCCGACTTCTTCGCGCAGCTTGGCGCGAATGCGGGCCCATGCTTCGGCCCAGGCAGCGGGACCTTGCGGGGCTATGCTATCGCTTAGCTTCTCCGTGCTTCGCAAACCACTGACCCCCTGCCCAGTCACTTCTTTGACCCTGTTACTCATCATCATGGTGCGGTGAGCGAGAAAAATTCAATACTAAAAATACAGCGCCGAAAATTTTCTGACATCCGCACGGATTTTTCGATTTTCAGGCTTGACTCATGCGTTCGAAAGGCGATGCCACATACCAAATTGCGGCCTGACCTGCACGCGCGACACATCACTCGCTCGGCACCTGCCGCGCAAGCACATCCCTTATCATGAAAGAAGAAAAATCGAGCCCTTAGGCGCCGATAGATTTCACGCGCGCGGAAAGCCGAGACAATTTCCGCGCGACAGTATTCGCGTGAACCACACCCTTGGTTGCAGCGCGCTGCATTTCAGGTTGCGCTGCGCGAAAAGCTTCCTGCGCCGCGGCCTTGTCGCCCGACTTCACCGCTTCTTCGACCTTGCGCAGAAAGCTGCGCACACGCGACTTGCGCGCCTTGTTGCGCGCAGTGCGCTTTTCAGTCTGACGAATGCGCTTGCGCGCGGAAGCGTTATTGGCCATGGGCTGTCTGTTCAAACCTGCAGAAGGAAAGGCCGACATGCGGCCAGCGAAGGGCGGGTAACTACCCCCGGAGCATGGCCCCCGTCAAGCCGCCTGAGTGATCATCACCCCCGACCTTCCGCCAGCGCCTTTTCTTTACCCTCCGACCCGCTAAATAGCGCCATATGAAGCGTTTCTGGGAAGCGGCCCTGGCCGTGCCAAGGCTTGAAGGCGGTTGCGGGGTGGTGCTGGATGGTCGCCCGCTCCGGCTGCCAGGCGGCAGCATCCTTACCACCAAAAGCCGCCCCTTGGCTGAGGCGATCGCCGAGGAATGGCACAAGGCCGGCGGCGCCAAGGGCGGCGAAATGCGCCAGGATGATGTGCCGCTTACCCGGCTTTTGGGCGCCGCGCAGGAACGCATCGCGCCAGACCCGAAGCCAATGGTCGAAGGCATCACCAAATATGGCGAAACCGATCTGCTTTGTTACCGGGCGGCAGATCATCGCCTTGCCGCCCGTCAGGCAGAGGCCTGGCAGCCTGTGCTTGAATGGGCCGCGCTGGCGCTGGATGCGCCGCTTGGCATCACCCACACCCTGATGCCGGTGCGCCAACCCCCGTCAAGCCTGGCCGCGCTTGAGGCCGCCGTCGCGCGGCATGATGCGGCGGGGCTCGCGGCGCTTGGCGTCGCCGTGCCGGCGCTCGGCAGCCTGGTGCTGGGCTTGGCGCTCAGCCTTGGGCGCCTTGATGCCGAGGAAGCGCATCGGCTGGCCATCCTGGATGAGCTGTTTCAGGAAGAATTCTGGGGCAGCGATGATGAAGCCGCGGCGCGGCGCGCTGACCGGCTGAATGAGGTAAGGCTGGCGGCACGCTTCATGGCGCTGATGGCCGACTGAGGTTTTTGCGTTGCCGCGCTGGGTTATTGCCAAAATCGGTCGTGCCGATCCCGACCGGCTTTTTCAGATGGGACCATCTAACCTGAGCCAGGATTTGTGCGGACAGCCAAATACGGCCCGCGCTGCGGCGCCGTGATCGGGTTTCCCGCTATGCCTCGATCGCCTGATAGGTCAGCATATTGATCAGGCGGCGATAGCGCTGGCGCAATTCACCCGGCGTATGGGCCATGAAGACAACGCTCAGGCGTTCAGCCGGATCGGCCCAAAAATAGGTGCCCCAAACGCCGGACCAGCCAAACGCGCCCGGCGCACCCATCAAGCCAGACCCGCCACGCGAACGCCGCACAGCAACCGTCAGGCCAAAGCCATAACCCTCCAAAGCCGGGTCCATGGACGCCACACGATTTTCGATGCCCTGCAGATGATCAGATGCCATCCAGGCAACCGTCTGCGGCGCTAGCACACGCACGCCATTCAACACGCCGCCGGCGCGCAGCATTTCGGCAAAGCGCAGATAATCGGCAGCGGTGGAAACCAAGCCCGCGCCGCCCGTTTCCATTTTCGGTGCGCGGAGCGGCGCTTCCACGGTTTGCGCGGCACCCGTGATCGGGTCCTTCGCAAAGGGCCGCGCAAAGCGCGCCAGTTTTTCCTGGGGCAGCACATAGCCGGTTTCTGCCATGCCGAGCGGCGCGAAAACACGTTCCCGCATCAGCGCCCCGAGTGAAGCACCGCCGGCGCGTTCCGCAACCCCGCCCAGCACATCGGTGGAAAGCCCATATTCCCAAACCGTGCCGGGATGATGGCGCAGCGGCAGGCCGCTGAGGGTCTCAGCAAAACCCTCCGTATCCATATTCTCGGCGACCCAAAAGGATCCTGGGGGTGCAATGGCATGCACCGCCGAACCATCACGACCACCATAAACAAGGCCCGTGGTGTGGCGCATGGCATCCTGCACCGTCATGGGGCGCCTTGCCGCTTCGGTTTCAATCGGGCCTCTGCCGGAGAGCATTTCAGGTGTTGGCTTCGCCACCTGCATCTGCATGAGCGGCGGCAACCAGGCACCGACCGGGTCTGTCACCAGCAGTCGGCCTTCTTCAATCAGCGAAAGCGCCACCACGCCCGTGACAGGCTTGGTCATGGACGCGATGGAGAACATCGCATCAGCCTGCATTGGCGCGCCACTTTCGGAATCGCGATGGCCAATGGCTTCCAGATGCACAAGCTTGCCATCGCGCGCGATGGCGACAACGCAGCCCGGCAGCCTTCCCGCCGCCATTTCACGTTCCATTGCCGGGCGAATACGCGCGAGCCGCGTGGGCGACATCCCAACCAATTCCGGCCGTGTGCCAGGCAGTGGCGGCGCATCGGTTTCAATTACCGGGCTCATGGTGCGTTTTCTCCAACAAAGGGATTGCCACGACGTTCCGCACCAAAGCTGGAAGCCGGGCCATGGCCGCAAAGGAATTGGATATGATCACCCAAAGGAAACAGTTTTGTGCGAATGGCATTCAGCAAGGCTGCTGTATCGCCATAGGGAAGATCCGTGCGCCCGATGGAACCCTGAAACAGCACATCACCCACAATCGCAATGCCCATGCCTGGATTGATAAAGACCACATGGCCCGGCGTGTGGCCAGGGCAATGCAGCACATCGAAGGCGATGCCGGCGATCTCCACCTGCTCACCTTCTTCAAGCCAGCGGCTGGGAGTGACAGCGCAGCATTCAAGCCCGTATTTCGCACCTTGTTCCACCAGACCTTCCAGCAGAAAGGCATCGGCGAGGTGCGGACCTTCAATGGGAATATTGCCCAGCACCTCAGCCAATTCCGCGGCACCGCCGGCATGGTCCATATGGCCATGCGTCAGCAAAATGCGGTCAATGGTGATGCCGGCCTCGGTAATGGCGCCTTCGATACGCGCAACATCACCGCCCGGGTCTATCACCACGCCGCGCTTGGTGTCCTGATCCCAGATGAGGGCGCAATTTTGCTGGAAGGGCGTGACAGGGATGATGGCGGCGGCAAGGGTCATGGGCAAAAGCTGGCCTGAATGGCGAAAAAGGTAAAGGCGTTCAGGCCTTCCCAGAAGCAAGCGGCAAGGTCAGCCCATCGCGCCCAACAACCAAAGGCCCCGCGTAAAGGGCGCGCACCGCTGCAACCCAATGCTGTTCCGTGACCAAAGGATCATCCGCCGGCACGAGATGATTGAGCGCGAGCAGCCCCACACCTGCTGCCGTCGCAATACGCCCGACATGTTCTGCCAGCGTATGGCTGCCCAGCAAATGCTGCTTCAGCCGCGCACCATTGCCGACACGCGCAACAAGCCGATCCACCCCTGGTTCATAAATCGCCTCATGCACCAGGATATCCGCGCCACGCGCAAATGCCGCAAGCGGCGGGAAATAGGTTGTATCGGCCGAGAAAACCACCGCACCCGCAACATGATCAAAGCGCAGCGCGAAACAATCTGTCACCGGTGGATGTTCAACCCGCAATGCCGAAACCGTCACCCGCGCATCGGTGAAGACATGACCATCGGCATATTCCAGCACCTCTACCATCGCGGCCAAATCGGGCCGGCCTTCATCTTCGATGCGGATCGCAATGTCATAGGCAAGCGATGCCAAAAACCCCTGCCAGACGGCGCGCGTGCCAGGCGGCCCATGCACCACAACCTTCTCCTTCAACCCGGCTGTCCAGGCCGTATGGATCAACGGTCCCATTTCCAGCACGTGATCCGAATGGAGATGCGTGATGATGATGTTCCGCAATTCCGGCAAAGGCATTCCCGCTTCCACCAGGGCGCGCGTCACGCCAAGCCCGCAATCAACAACATAGGGATGGGCACCAATCACCAGCAAATGCGCGGTTGGTGAAGGCCCACCCTTGCGGATGGCAGGCCCACCCTTGGTGCCAAGCAGCACTAGCCGATCCTGATTGGGCTGCATCGCCTTCATCCTATGATGCTTGCCAGCGCAGTCGATGCTTTGGTCGTTGGCATGGTCCGGCTAAGGCCCGCTTCAGTCAAGCTTGGCGCCGGAAATACGCACCAATTCCGCCACGCGCGGCATTTCCGCTGCGAAGAAGCTGGTGAATTCCTCAGGCGTGCTGCCGATCGGTTCATAGCCAAGGGATAGCACGCGTTCGCGTATCTGCGGGTCCCGCAAGCCCGCGGCCAGCGCTTGCGACATGCGCTGCACCGCAGCGGGCGGCGTTCCCGCCGGCGCAAAAGCGCCAAGCCAGGACGAAAACTCATAGCCCGGCACTACTTCCGCCACTGCCGGCACATCAGGGAATTCCGGCGCGCGTTGTGTCCGTGTGATGGCGATTGGGCGCACCTGATCGGCGCGGATTTGCTGCACCGTCTCGACAATCGGTGAGAACACAATGTCAACGCGCCCGGCGACAAGATCAATCATCGCCGGCGCACCGCCCCGGTAATTGACATGCGTGAGCTGCACCTTCGCCAAATGCTCAAACAGCGAAGCCGCGAAATGCTGCGAAGACCCAGCCCCCGCAGTGCCGACATTGACGCGGCCCGGATTGGCGCGCGCAAAGGCCACCAGATCAGCCAGGTTGCGCGCGGGAAAGCCCGGATGCGCCACTAGCATGTTGGAACTTTTCACAAAAAGCGATACCGCCGTGAAATCCTTGACCGGATCGAAGGGCAGGTTGCGATACAGCGCCGCATTCACCGCCTGAGAGCCCATGGAAGCGACCACCAGCGTATGCCCATCCGGCGCGCTGCGCGCGACATGCTCGGTCGCGATGTTTCCTGCCGCACCCACGCGATTTTCGACAACGGCGGGTTGCGGCAAGGCCGCCGACAGCGCCTGTGCCATCAGCCTTCCGGTCGTATCCGTGGACCCGCCAGCGGCGAAACCCACCACCAGGCGAATGGGCCGGCTTGGCACCCAATCAGTGCCTTGCGCGGAAGCACCACGCACCAGAAACGGCGCGGCTGCCATGCTGGTCATCAAATGCCGACGATTGATCATGGTCTCTCTCCCCGTTTTTGCGCCAGACATCAAAGACCGCTGGCCCTTCTGCGCCTTGGCCTTGATGAGAGGACCAGCCGCAAGGCGCGTCAAGCGGCATAACCCCCTTTCCTGACCTTGGCGCGCTTGTGTCCTTTATTCACCCGCGCCAAGCTGATGCGATGATTCCCGATATCCCCGCGCCCGGTCAGGCCGCGATACTCCGGCCCGGTTTGCGCTGGCTGCGCTTTCCCCTGCCCTTCCCACCGAGCCATGTGAATGTATGGCTTTTGGAAGATGGGCCGGGATGGCTCGTGATTGATTGTTCCATCGCCAATGATGCGTCCCGCGATTTATGGCGGGAGGCGATGGCAGGGGATGCCTTTGCCGGGCGCCCCTTGTATCGGCTGCTGGTGACGCATTTCCACCCGGATCATGCCGGGCTGATGGGCTGGCTTGCGGAAGGGCATGGGCTTGTGCCGCTGATGACCAAGATCGAATGGTTGCAAGCCCGCGCGTTATTTTTCGACACAGGGTCCGAGATGGTGGAACATCAGGCACGCTTTGCCGCAACCGCCGGCGCGCCGGTTGAATATGCTGATTTTATCCGCGCGCGCGGGCCGCTTTATTTGAAATCTGTCGCACCTTTGCCGCGCGTCTTCGAAGCCATCGCCGATGGTCAGGATATCATGATTGGCGGGCGCCCATGGCGCGTGATGACTGGCCAGGGCCATGCGCCGGATATGGCCTGCCTGTTCAATACCGAGGACCATGTGCTGATCGCCGCCGATCAGATCCTGCCACGCATTTCGCCCTATATCGGGCTGCATGCCGGGGAACCCTCAGCCGATCCGTTGGGCGCGTTTCTGGCATCGCTGGATCGCTTTCGCGCGCTGCCGGAAGACACGCTGGTGCTGCCTTCCCATGGCGAACCCTTCTACGGCTTGCATGCGCGGCTCGATTGGCTCGCGGCGCATCATGCGGAGCGACTTTCCCTGTTGATGGACGCCATGGCGGATAGCAGCGCGCATGATCTGCTGCCGGTGCTGTTTCGCAGGCCGCTCGATATGCGTAATCTTGGTTTCGGGCTTGGCGAAACCCTGGCCCATTTGCGCCGCTTGCAGGTGATGGGCGAAGCAGTGGCGGAACAGGATGGCGCCGGCGTGATGCGTTGGCGCCGCGCGTAAGGAGGATGTGATGACCCCGGATGAGACAATTGCCGCCATTCGCGCCGATGCGCGCTTTGCCGCTGCCTGCACCAAACTCGCCGCTGATCATGCGCGCATGGTGGAAGATTGCATCACGCTCACGCAAATCCCAGCCCCTCCTTTTGCCGAGGAAGAACGCGCAGCCGCTTACCTTGCCATGCTGCGCGATCATGGGCTTGAGGAAGTGGAGCAGGATGAGATCGGCAATGTGATGGGGCTGCGCCGCGGTTTCGGCAATGGCGAAATTCTGGTAGTGGCCGCCCATCTAGACACTGTCTTTCCCGCTGGCACGGATGTGCGCGTCAGGCGCGAAGGCACCAAGCTGTTTGCACCGGGCGTGAGTGACGATACCTGGTCGCTTGCCGTCAATCTCGGGCTTTTGCGGGCTTTGGATGCGGCGGGCATTCGCACGCGCCACGATCTGTTGTTTGTAGGTGATGTGGGTGAAGAAGGCTTGGGCGATTTGCGTGGCATTCGCCATGTTTTCACCAAGGGGCGACATCGTGCGCGCATTCGTGGCTTCCTCACGGTGGATAGCCCGCAGGTGGAAGGCATTGTCAGCGGCGGTGTGGGGTCCAAACGCTATCGCGTGACCTTCCAGGGGCCGGGCGGGCATTCCTATGCCGCTTTCGGTCTGGTGAATCCCATGTATGCCATGGCTGAATGTGCGCGTGGCTTGGCTGGCGTGAAGGTGCCCGAAAGCCCGCCCACCACGCATTGCGTGAGTGTTGTCTCGGGCGGCACTTCCATCAATGCCATCGCCAATCGCGTGGTGATTGAAGTTGATTTGCGTTCAGCCTCGGCCGCCGAACTTGCCAAGCTTGATCGGGCATTTCTGGACATTGTGGACCTTGCGGTCGCTACCGAAAACGCCGCGCGTTCCACCACAAATGGCGCCATCACGGCGGAGATCACACCGGTGGGAGATCGCCCGGCAGGGGAAACGCCGCCAGCTAGCCCAATCCGCGCCCTGGCGGCGGCAGCGGTTTCGTCGGAAGGCTATCGGCCAAGCTTTGAATGGTCTTCGACGGATGCGAATATTCCAATGTCACTCGGCATTCCGGCGCTGAAGATTGGCGCGGGCGGGCGCGGCGGGCGGGCGCATTCGCTTGATGAATGGCTGGATGTGGAACCCACGGAAGCGCTGCGCGGCATGCGGTCAAGCCTTGCGGCGATTCTCGCCATCGCCGGCATGGAAGGCATAGGGTAAAGCACCGCGCCGCCATTCGTGATGGCCGCCCTGCGCCAAAGCAAAGGCGAAGGTTAGCCCTTTGCCCTATTAAGGGCGGCATGGAAACGCCCCTCAATATCGCCTTTCGCGATACCGAAGCCTCCCCCGCGCTGGAAGCGCGCATTCGGCATGAAGCCGACCATCTCGCGCGCCGTGCGCCGCGCCTCACGCGTTGTGATGTGGTGCTGGAAGCGCCGCATCGGCACAAACATCAGGGTATGCTGTGGCGTGTGCATATCCGTCTTGCCTTGCCAGGCGGCGAAGTGGTGGTCACGCATGAAAGCCCGCGTGATCACGCGCATGAAAGTGCCGCGGTTGCCTTGCGCGATGCGTTTCGCGCGGCGGAACGGCAGGTGGAAAGGCATCGTGAAAAGCAGGAAGGCGATGTGAAGGCGCATGCGGCGCCCCCATCGGGCCGCGTGACGCGCCTGGTGCCCCAGGCCGATCATGGCTTCGTCACCTTGGATGATGGGCAGGATGTTTATTTCCATCGTCATAGCGTCGCAGAGCATGGCTTCGATGCGCTTCGCATCGGTGATGCGGTAACCCTGATCATGAGCGAGGGTGAGGAAGGCCCGCAGGCCAGCCTGGTGCGCCCCGTCGGCCAGGGCCCTGGGGCGTAATTCATGTCGGGTCAGATCACCGCCGCTGAAATCCGCGCCATTCTGGGCCATGTGGATGATGTGCTTTTGGTCGAAATCGCGCGCACCGGCGCGACAGCTGCTGATGTGCTGGAAGCCTTCACACGACTTGAAGGTGAAGAAGCACAGCGCGGCGCCAATGACACGGTGCGCGCCGTCATGGCCCTGTTGCTCGCCGCCGAGCTGCCCAGCGGAGCAGAGCACGAATGACCCGCCGGCCAACTGGACAAGAAGGTGAGCCTGCCGAATATGACCCTAATAACGGCGAATCGCGCACGCATTATGGGGGTAAAAAATCGTGGCAGGTCATGGGCATGGGGCGGATCATGGCGGGGAAGGCCATAAGGGCGTTGCGCTGCTGATTGCCGTTTTGGCGCTGTTTCTGGCATTGGCTGAAACCGGGGCCAAAAGCGCACAGACGGAAGCGCTCGCGAAGAACGTGGAAGCCGCCAATCTTTGGGCTTTCTTTCAGGCGCGCACCATCCGCCAGACCAATGTCCGCACCGCGGCAGAACAGGTAACCCTGGACCTGGCCGCAGCACCTGAGGGCCAGCGCGCCGCCATGCAGCGCCAGATCGAAGCCTGGCGCGCATCGGCTAGTCGTTGGGAGAGTGAGCCCGATACCGGTGAAGGTCGCCGCGAATTGATGGCCCGCGCCAAGGCGGCCGAGGAAAAGCGCGATACCGCCAGCGCTGCCTACCATAATTACGAAATCGGCTCGGCAGCCTTTCAGGTGGCCATTGTGCTCGCCTCGGCCTCCATCATCACGGGGGTTGGCTTATTGGCCATGGTGGCTGGCGGGCTTGGCGTGGTCGGCCTGATCCTGACCGGCTTCGCCTTCTGGGCGCCGCACGCGCTCCATCTGTTCTGATGCCGGTTTTGGGCTTCACAAGCCCGCCCCGCCGGGCCATCAGTTTCCCATCATGATCGCTGCCGCCCCCCTTCTGCCCCCCGAACGCGCCATACAGCTTGCCGCCGAATTCGGCCTGAAGCCCGATGAATATGAACGGGTGCTCGCCATCCTTGGCCGCACGCCGCGGCTGGCAGAGCTTGGCCTGTTCAGCGTGATGTGGTCGGAGCATTGCTCCTACAAATCATCGCGCGTGTGGCTGCGTGAATTGCCGACCAAGGCGCCTTGGGTGATCCAGGGACCTGGCGAGAATGCCGGCGTGATTGATATTGGCGAAGGCTTGGCGGCGGTTTTCAAAATGGAAAGCCATAACCACCCTTCCTTCATCGAACCCTATAATGGCGCGGCCACTGGTGTTGGTGGCATTCTGCGCGATGTCTTCACCATGGGCGCGCGGCCCATTGCCAATTTGAATGCGCTGCGTTTCGGCGCGCCGGATGCGCCGCGCATGAAGCGCATCATTGATGGTGTGGTGCGCGGCATTGGCGGTTACGGCAATTGCGTGGGCGTGCCGACGGTGGGCGGCGAGGTAAATTTCCACCCCCGCTACAATGGCAATCCCTTGGTCAATGCCATGACGGTTGGCATTGCGCGGGCCGATCGCATTTTCACCGCCAAGGCGACCGGCATTGGCAATTCCGTTGTCTATGTCGGTTCCAAAACCGGCCGCGATGGCATCCATGGCGCCACCATGGCGAGCACGGAATTCAGTGCCGATTCGGAAGAAAAGCGCCCCACCGTGCAAATCGGTGATCCCTTCGCCGAAAAGCTGCTGATCGAAGCCTGCATGGAATTGATGGCAACCGATGCGATTGTCGCCATTCAGGATATGGGCGCGGCGGGGCTCACCAGCTCCAGTGTTGAGATGGCCGGCAAGGGCGGCATGGGCATTGAACTTGAAATGGAAGCCGTTCCGCAGCGCGAAGAAGGCATGTCGGCCTATGAGATGATGCTGTCCGAAAGCCAGGAACGCATGCTGATGATCCTGAAGCCAGGCCGTGAGGCGGAGGCTGAGGCGATTTTCCGCAAATGGGAATTGGATTTCGCGGTGATCGGCAAGCTGACCGATACCGGGCGCATCGTGATCCGCCATAAGGGCGTGCTGGAAGCTGATATTCCCCTCGCGCCGCTGGAATCCGAAGCACCGCTCTATCGCCGCCCGACGGCGGAAACGCCGAAACAGCCGGTGCTGGCAGCGTCTGCCATTCCTGATCCGGTCGGCCTTGCGCCGGCCTTGATGACGCTTGTTGCCTGCCCTGATCTTTGCTCCCGCCGCTGGATTTGGGACCAATATGACAGCCTGGTGAATGGCCAGACAGTGCAGCGCCCAGGTGGCGCGGATGCGGCTGTGGTCAGGATTGAAGATCATGACCGCGCGCTGGCGATGACCACGGATTGCACGCCGCGCTATTGCCTGGCGGACCCGGAAGAAGGCGGCAAACAGGCCGTGGCCGAGGCGTGGCGCAATATCACGGCGGTGGGCGCACTGCCCTTGGCGATCACCGACAATATGAATTTCGGCAATCCGGAAAAGCCCGAAATCATGGGGCAGTTTGCCTCGGCTGTGCGGGGCATGGCGGCGGCCTGCATCGCGCTCGATTTCCCAGTCATCTCGGGCAATGTGTCGCTTTACAATGAAACCGAAGGTCGCGCGATTTTGCCGACACCAGCGATTGGCGGGGTTGGCGTGCTGGAAAAAGCGGCGCAGGCGGTGGGGCTGGCCATGCCGGCCAAGGCTGATCTGGTGCTGATTGGCGAGACAACGGGCTGGCTTGGGCAATCCTTGTGGCTGCGGGAAATCGCGGGGCGCGAAGAAGGCGCGCCGCCACCGGTTGATCTGGCCGCCGAACGCCGCAATGGCGATTTTGTCCGCGCACGCATCCTGGCCGGTGAGGTTCTAGCCAGCCATGACTGCGCCGATGGCGGGCTACTGGTGGCCGTGGCGGAGATGGCGATGGGAAGTGGTATTGGCGCAAGGCTCGGCCCGACGCCCGAGGGCATTCCGCCCCATGGCTTCTGGTTCGGCGAAGATCAGGCCCGCTATGTGCTGGCGGTGGCCGATGGTGCGGCGCTGACTGCCAAGGCAAGCGCGGCGGGGGTTCCCGCCCGGCTGATCGGCACTGCTGGCGGGGGGGACTTGGTTCTGCCCGATGGCACTGCCATATCGGTCTCAACGCTGGCGGCGGCCCATGAGGCGACGCTGCCCGCACTGATGGGGGAGAAATAGCAGCCATGGGCATGCAGGCCGCGGAAATTGAGGCGCTGATCAAGGCAGCGCTGCCGGATGCGGAAGTGACGATTGAGGATTTGGCCGGCGATGGTGATCATTACGCCGCGAAAGTCGTATCCTCGGCCTTCAAGGGCTTGCCCCGTGTGCGCCAACATCAGATTGTCTATGCCGCGCTACAGGGCCGCATGGGGGGTGTTCTTCATGCGCTGGCCTTGCAAACCTCTGCCCCGGAATAGGAGCCAACAACATGAGCAACCCGACCTTTGAACGTATCGAAGCCGATATCAAGGCGAACCCCGTTGTGCTGTTCATGAAGGGCACACCGGTTTTCCCGCAATGCGGCTTTTCCGCCCGTGTCGTGCAAATTCTTTCCCATATGGGCGTGCCCTTCAAGGGCGTGAATGTGCTGGAAGATATGGAAATCCGTGAAGGCATCAAGGAATTCACGAATTGGCCGACCATACCGCAGCTTTATGTCGGCGGTGAATTCGTCGGCGGCTGCGACATTATTACTGAGATGTTCCAGTCCGGTGAGCTTTCCGGCCTGCTTAAGGAAAAGGGCGTGGCGCATAAGGCCGACGCCTGAGGTTTCGCTTCCCTGAAAAGAAAAACCCCGCCTAGAGCATTTTCAAGCCAAGTGGCGACACTTGGCGGCTCGGAAAATGCAATCAAACCGAAGCTTAGTGCGTGTCCCATGAACGAACGCAAACTGGACACGCACTAAAAGGCGGGATTTTTTGCTGGATTAGCCTGCGGTTGAAGGGCTGCGCGGGGCGCGGTTGCGGTTGGCCTTATTGCTGCCGCTCCGCTTTTGCCGATTGGCCTTCTGGCCCTGGGACGTGCTGCGGTTGCGCGTGGATTGGGTACGCTGCGTGGTGCTGCTGGTCGCTTCCGTACCCTCAGCGGTACGGCGCGGCGCGGCATCCGCAGGCAGCGCGCTGGTGGCAAAAACCAAACCGCCAAGCGCAGCCAGAAGCATAAACCGTTTCATCTGATCAAAAACCTTCCTGAAAAAATGCCGAAGCCCCGCCCGATTCGCCAAAGGCAGGGCGCTGCCAAAAGGGGCTACCCGCGCCCCCCTGTCCGTGACATTTCAAAAAAATGAATCTTGCGTCATTCGCCAGATTCTTTGGCCTTGGCTTCCTCGGCACTGCCGATCCCGCCATGCGCCTTGGACCAGCCCACCGGGTCTTCCAGGAATTTCCGCACTTCCTTGAGCGCGCCTTCGCTGAAATAGGGCCGTTCCCGGCACACCTCCAGCACATCCCACCAGGTGCAAAGGTGGTGCAGGTTCAGGCCCATGCCCTTCATGGTTTCAAAGGAACCCGGAAAGACGCCGTAATAGAAAACCACGAAGGTATGGTCACAAATAGCGCCCGCATCGCGCAAGGCATTCGCGAAACGGATTTTGGAGGCGCCATCCGTGGTCAAATCCTCCACCAGTAGAGTGCGCTGGCCGACCGGCACCTCGCCTTCAATCAGCGCATTACGGCCAAAACCCTTTGGCTTTTTCCGCACATAGGCCATGGGGACCAGCATGCGGTCCGCGATCCAGGCGCCGAAGGGAATCCCCGCCGTCTCACCGCCCACCACCACATCAATTGATTCATAGCCGACATGCCGGCCAATCTTTTCCACGCCCAGATCGCAAATCCGGTTGCGCGCCCGCGGGAAGGAGATGATCTTGCGGCAATCAATATAAACGGGGCTCTTCCAGCCGCTGGTAAAGGTGTAGGGCTCTTCCGGGCGGAAATTCACCGCCTTGATTTCAAGCAGGATACGCGCAGTCGTCAAAGCGGCGTCGCGATCCCAGTCGGAGGCATGAAGCGCGGGCATGGGTAGGGCTCCTCTCTTTCCGGGCTTTGGTAATGCGGCGGGCGGGCTGCGTCCATGACCCCGCCCGAGTCGCCCCGTATTTGGGTGTTGGCGGACCCGCGCGCCGGCACGGCAGCCCAGGCTTTGGGCATTGCCGAACGGCTGGGGGAACCCTTCCGCCGGGTGGATTTGGCTTGGGCGGCGCTGGCGCGGCTGCCTTTGCCCTTCGCCACATTGGCCGGGCTGACGCCGGAGGCCCGCGGCGCCTTCGCGCCCCCCTGGCCTGATTTGGTGATCTCGGCGGGGCGGCGGAGCGCGCCGGTGGCGCTTTGGCTGAAGCAAAAAGGCGCGCGGCTGGTGCATTGCATGCGCCCTGGCTTTGGCGCGGCGCGTTTCGATCTTTTGGTGATTGGCCGGCATGATGCGCCCAAACCCGCGCCCAATATCCTGCCCATTCTGGGCGCGGCGCATCGGATTTCGCCTGAAAAACGCGCCGCAGCGCGGGCCGAATTCGCCGGACTTGCTGCGCTGCCTTCGCCGCGCGTTGCGTTGCTGATGGGCGGGCCGCCGCGCGCAGAGGGGATGGACGCAGCTGTGGCCGGCGCCATCACCGCCAAGGTGGCAGGTTTTGCGGGCAGCGTGCTGGCGACCGCTTCGCGCCGCACCGGGCGCGCCGCGGAAGAAGCCATGGCAGCAGCTTTGGCCGGGCATCCGCATACGCTGTTCCGCTGGGGTGATGCGCCGCCCAACCCCTATGCCGGATTCCTCGCCTTGGCGGATCAGGTGGTGGTGACGGGGGATTCGGTTTCCATGCTGTCAGAGGCACTCGCGACCAATGGGCCGGTTTTCATCGCCGATCCCGGCGGGCTTGGGCCGCGCCATCAACGGCTCGCGCAGAGCCTGATTGAAGCTGGCCAGGCGCGGGATTTGGCCGCCGCGCCCACACCCTTCGCGCGCGATGCCCTTGATGAAAGCGGGCGCATCGCTGCCGAGGTTAGGCGGCGCGGCTTGCTGGCGTAAGCAAGGCCGGCTGACCTGCCCGCAAAGCGGTCTATTCTTCATGTTCCTGGGAGATACCACCATGACCCGCAGCCTGAGCCTTGCCTTTTCGCCGCGCTTCATCTGCCTGACGCTGGCTTGCCTCGCCGTCATTGGCTTCGCGGTTGCGCTATTGGTGGCACCCGGCTTCTGGACCGGCTTCGGCTTTGTCATTGCGGCAGCACTTGGCGCGCTTGGGCTGCGCGATCTGTTCCACCCGACGCATGCCATTCTGCGCAATTATCCAATCGCGGCGCATCTGCGTTTCATCATGGAAGAAATCCGCCCCGAAATGCGGCAGTATTTCTTTGAGGATGAAAAACACGGCACGCCCTTCAGCCGAGACAAGCGCGCCATTGTCTATCAGCGCGCGAAAAAGCAATTGGATAAGCGGCCCTTCGGCACGCAATATGATGTTTATGAAACAGGCTTTGAATGGTTGCAGCATTCGCTCGCTGCTCGCGCGCCTGCGAAGGAATTGCCGCGTATTCTGATCGGCGGGCCGGATTGCACGCAGCCTTATTCCGCTTCCATATTAAATATCTCCGCCATGAGTTTCGGGTCGCTTTCCGCCAATGCCATTCGTGCGCTGAACCAAGGTGCGAAGCGTGGCGGCTTTGCGCATGATACGGGCGAAGGCGGGCTCAGCCCCTATCACCGCGAAGCGGGTGGCGATCTGATTTGGGAAATCGGTTCCGGCTATTTCAGCGCACGCAATGCAGATGGCAGGTTTTCGCCGGAGCGCTTCGCAGAAGTCGCGGCGCTCAATCAGGTGAAAATGGTGGAACTCAAGCTCAGCCAAGGCGCCAAGCCTGGCCATGGCGGCGTGCTGCCGGCCGCCAAGGTGAGTGCGGAAATCGCTGCGACACGCGGTGTGGCCATGGGGCAGGATTGTGTTTCTCCGCCCGCACATAAGGCATTTTCCACCCCGGTTGAGATGATGCGCTTCATAGCCGAGATGCGCCGCCTGTCAGGCTGCAAGCCTGCGGGCTTCAAGCTGTGCATTGGCCATCCTTGGGAATTCCTCGCCATCTGCAAGGCGATGATCGAAACCGGTATTGCACCGGACTTCATTGTGATTGATGGCGCAGAAGGCGGCACCGGCGCCGCACCGCTGGAATTCATGGATCATGTCGGCATGCCGCTGCGTGAAGGGTTAAGCTTCGCGCATAACGCGCTGATCGGCATTGGGCTGCGTGATCAGATCAGGCTTGGCGCCAGCGGCAAAATCGCAAGTGCCTTTGACGTTGCGCGTGCGCTGGCCCTTGGCGCTGATTGGTGTAATGCGGCGCGTGGCTTCATGTTCGCCATTGGCTGCATTCAATCGCTTTCGTGCCATACGGATCACTGCCCAACCGGTGTGGCGACACAAGACCCAACTCGCCAACGCGCGCTACGTGTGCCGGACAAGGCGCCGCGCGTGCATCAATTCCATGCCGCGACATTGGAAGCTTTGAATGAACTGGTCGCCGCCGCCGGGCTTGCCCACCCATCCGAATTGCGCGGGGACCATTTCAGCCGGCGCATTTCGCCAAGCGTGGTGAAGAATTTTGCCGAGCTTTACCCGCCGCTTGCGCCGGGCGCATTGCTCATCGGCACGGATGATCCGCGTTTTGCCGAGGCTTGGGCCATG
>Ga0194134_10000080_pt1 | contig 134526 bp, 102 predicted proteins | sample TA2KigOff0mmetaG_FD_148602 | JGI IMG/M metagenome (GOLD analysis project Ga0194134, IMG submission 148602) | Freshwater microbial communities from Lake Tanganyika, Tanzania - TA2015056 Kigoma Offshore 0m | ecosystem: Environmental > Aquatic > Freshwater > Lake | place: Tanzania: Lake...
GTGGCGGCTTCCGGCACGGCCAGCACCTGGCCTTCGACACGAAGAACAACCACAACCTCGCCACGCTCTATGTATCGATGCTCCAGCGGCTGGGCATCGAAACCGACACCTTCGCCAGTGCGAAAACGACAATGAAGGGCCTGGAGTTGGCGTGATACGAAAACTCGGAACCAAATGAATGAAACCCGCTCTCACACTCCTTACCGCCCTGCTGCTCGCGCCGTGCGGATACTAAAAACCACCGCACTCACCACATACCCCCGAGATTTGAATATGCGAACTTTCCTGCTGCCGGTCATTCTGCTGTTCGTGATTCATACAACCGCACGTGCCGACGGGAACGTGCCGGCGGGGCTCGACGCGCCGACGGTCGCCTTCTTCCAGAAGCATTGCGTTCGTTGTCACGGAGCGAAAACGGCCGAGGGCGATCTGCGACTCGACTAGCTCGACGCCGATCTCGACCGCGGCGGCGTGTTCGCCCGTTGGCAAACGATCGTCAAACGCTTGCGTGCCGGCGAGATGCCGCCTCGCGACGAAAAGCAGCCGGCGGCCGCGGAACGAACGGCGGTGATCGATTTCCTGCATGCCAAACTCGACGCCGCTTCGAAACGTCGCCAACAGCCGGGCCGGGTGGTGCTGCGCCGGCTCAATCGCGTCGAATATCAGAACACGCTCAACGACCTGTTTGCGGTCGATGTCGACATCCAGGATCTGTTGCCCGCAGACGCGGTCGCACACGGGTTCGATAACATCGGTGCGGCCCTCAACGTCTCGCCCACGCTGATCGAGCGGTATTTGGTGGCGATCGACAAGGTGCTGGATGCCGCCGTCGCGCGGCCGGCGCCCTCGAAGAAGGTGGAGTTGTACAACTTCCCCGGCGGTTTCAAGGGCATTGTAAAGGAAACTGGAAAGTTGCCGGCCCAGTGCAAAGTGCGAAGGGACACAGGTGAGATCGTCATGTTCGGGGACGCAGCGGGCACTGGGTTGCCCGTTCGGCCGGGTGCCTGGGCAGACGGCATCTATCGCTACAGGATCGAGTGCGCCGCGGAGCAGAGCGAGGTGCCGGTGACGATGGAGATTCTGGTCGGCAAAGCGGGCCGTTCGTTCGGCTTCTTCGATGCGCACCCGAAGCGGCACTGGGTTGAGTTCGAAGTGCGGCTCAAGGGGGGTGGACCATGGGACGGTGACATGATTTCGATTCGGCCGGCGTCGCTCCCAAAGGTTCATTTCATCGGGAAAGAACGTGACATCTTTCCAGGCGCCGGGCTCGCGATCAGCGACATCGAATGCGAGGGCCCGCTGCCGCTGCCGTGGCCGACCGAGAGCTACCGGCGGGTCTATGGCGACGCCGATCCCAAGACCGCTGGCCTCGCCGACGCGGAGAAAATTCTTCGCGCATTGTTACCGCGGGCCTTCCGCCGACCGATCACCGATGCGGAACTCGCTCCGTTCGTGAAGGTGGTGGAGCAATTGCTCAAGGACGGCGCCACGTTTGACCAGGCGCTCCGCGGCGGCATCAAGCTCGTGCTCTGCTCGCCGGATTTCCTGTATTTCACCGAGCAGCCGGGCCCGCTCGACGATCAGGCCCTCGCCTCGCGCCTGTCGTACTTTTTGTGGAGCACGATGCCCGACGACGAACTCTTGGCCGTTGCCAAGCGCGGCGAGTTGAAGAAGCCCGAGGTGCTCCGGACCCAGACCGAACGAATGCTCAAGAATCCGCGGTCGCGTGCGTTCGTGACGAACTTCACCGGCCAATGGCTCAGCCTCCGCGAAATCGATCGCACCACGCCCGATTCACGCCTGTATCCCGAGTTCGATCCGTTCCTCCGCTGGTCGATGCTGGAAGAGACGCGGCGATTCTTCACCGAACTGCTGGTGGAGAATCTGAGCGTGCACAACTTCATCGACTCCGATTTCACGTTCCTCAACCGGCGGCTCGCGAAGCACTACGGCATCCCGGGCGTCGATGGCCTCGAGCTGCGGAAAGTGGCGCTGAAGCCGGAATATCATCGCGGCGGCATCCTGGCGCAGGCGGCGATATTGAAGGTGACGGCCAACGGCACGACGACTTCGCCGGTGGTTCGCGGCGTGTGGGTCAACGACCGGATTTTGGGCACGCCGATCCCGCCGCCGCCGCCGGGCGTGCCTGCCATCGAGCCCGACATCCGCGGCGCGACGACGGTGCGTGAGCAGCTCGCCAAGCATCGGCAAATAAAAAGTTGTGCCGGCTGCCACGTGAAGATCGACCCGCCCGGGTTCGCGCTCGAGGCGTACGACGTGATCGGCGGCTATCGCGACAACTACCGAGCCCTCACGAACAAGCCGATGAAGAACCCGACCGCGGACGAATTTCCAGCCATTGCCAAGTGGATCAACGTGATGCCGTATCCGTGCGATCGACTCGGCCCGGCCGTCGATGCCGGCGACGTGCTTGCCGACGGAAGGAAGTTTTCCAACCTGGCGGAGTTCAAGCGGCTACTGCTTGCCGATCCCAACCAGATGGCCCGAACCGTGGCGGAAAATCTGGTGATCTATGCGACCGGCGGCGGCTTGGAACACGGCGACCGCGACGAACTCGAACGAATCGTCCTCGCATCGCGGGCGTCCAAATACGGCCTGCGAGCACTGGTGCATGAAGTGGTGCAGTCGAAGCTGTTCTTGACCAAGTAAGTAAGAACTTAACCATTGAGGAGCAAACCATGAAGACTTTTGGACTTTCACGGCGTGCGTTCTTGCGGGCCAGTGGTGTGACGATGGCTCTGCCTCTGCTCGACGCGATGGCGCCGCGGCGACTCGCTGCGGCTGAAAAAATCGCGGCGCCGCGGCGCATGGTGCTCGTATGCACGCCGCTGGGACTGCGCACGGAGTATCTGAATCCGAAGCGGGCGGGCCGGGATTACGAACCGACGCCGTATCTCGATGCGATCAAGGACTTTCGTGACGACTTCACTGTGTTTTCCGGCCTCTCGCATCCTGACAGCGAAGGTGGGCACAGGTCCGAGAAGACCTTCGCGACCGGTGCCCGCGTCACGGACGCCGCCAGCTATTCACTCAAGAACACCATTTCGCTCGATCAAGCCGCAGTCGAAGCGCTGAATCCCGACACGCGGTTCAAGTCGCTGGCACTGAGCACTGGCGTGGGCGCAGCGGGGGCCACGAGTTTGTCGTGGACGCCCAACGGCGTGAACATTCCCGGGGAGGATCGGCCCTCGCTGTTGTTTCAGCGGCTGTTCGTCAACGGCACGCCCGCGGAGATCGCGACCCAGGTGCAGCGGCTGAAGCAGGGCGAAAGCATCATGGATGCCGTGCTGCAACAAGCGAATACGTTCCAGAAAAAGCTCGGTGTCCGCGATCACGAGAAACTCGACGAATACTTCACCGCGGTCCGCGAGGTCGAGCGGCGGCTCGTCTCCGGGCAAGAGTGGGAGAAGCGTCCAAAGCCAAAAGTGGACGCGGCGCCACCGGTGGACGCGCGATTCGAGGAGCTGTCGAACCGGCTCCGGCTGATCTTCGACATGATCCATCTCGCTCTCAAGACCGATTCGTCCCGCTTCATCACCTTGTTGACCGGCGGCCCGACCGAGTCCGTTTGGAATCCACCCATCCCCGGCGTCGTCGAGAGTTGGCACGCACTGTCGCACCACGGCCAGGACGAAGCGAAGCTCCGGCAATTGAAGATCGTCGAGATCGAGCAGTTCAAGCGACTCGGCGAGCTGCTCGGCAAGCTCAAGGGCACGGCCGAGGGGGATTCCAACCTGCTCGACCGCACGATCGTGCTGTTCGGCAGCAACATGAGCAACGCCAGCAGCCACGACCACCGGAACATGCCGATCGTTGTCGCCGGCGGCGGATTCCGGCACGGGCAGCACCTGGCCTTCGATCCGAACAAGAATCCACCGCTGTGCAACCTCTACGCGCAGTTCCTGCGGCGACTCGGTGCCGACGTGAACGCCTTCTCGACCAGCACCGCCACGTCGCTGCCGGGCTTCGAAATGGCGTAATACCCACCACACTTGTTGAGACTTGAATATGCGAACTTTCCTGTTGCCGGTCATTCTGCTGTTTGTGATTCATACAGCCGCACGCGCCGAGGATGCGTCCACTGCGTTTCAGAAGCGGGTGCTGCCGGTCCTTGCGGCTCACTGCACCGATTGCCATAGCGGCAAGGAGGCGAAGGCGAAACTCGATCTCGCCGGCCCGCGGTCGCTGGAGCAACTCCGCACGCAGAGCCATCTGTGGTTTCATCTGTTGGAGCGTGTCGAAGCGGGAACGATGCCGCCCAAGGACTCCGAACCGCTCAAGCCCGCCGAGAAGCAGGCGCTGGCAGCCTGGGTGCGAGGAGAGTTCACCGCGCTCCTGCTCGAACAACAGCAACGCGAAGGCCGCAGCAAATTTCGGCGGCTCTCGCGAAACGAGTACGCCAACACCGTCCAGGACATTTTCGGGATCCGCCCTCCCGTCAAGAAGCTGATGCCCGGCGATGGCCGTGTGGACGGCTACGATCGAATCAGCACGGCATTGCCTTTCTCGACGGCCGTCACGGAGGGACAGCTCGCGATCGCGGAGTTGATCGTGGAGAAGATGTTTCAAATGCCCGAGGGGAAGGCGACGACGCGGCTCTGGGCTAACGATACAGGCCAATCCAAAGGTCACGCCCTGGAACTGCCCGATGGCTGGTGGGTGTCGTTCAACTCCGACGGCACTTCGGGGCGGTTGGACAGAGAGTCGTCACCCGGCAAGCGGAATCTCTTCCCCGGCGTGCGGAAAACCGGCATGCACCGCCTGCGGATGCACATCTATGGCTACCAGACCGACAAGCCGCTCCCCGTCGGAATCTATGTCGGGCACGTGTGGGCTTATCCGCAGATCCTGGAACTGCTCAAGGTCGTGGATGCTCCGCCGGGAAAGCCTGCCATCGTGGAGGCCGACGTCTATCTGCGATTGGGCTGGAACAGCGACGGTCCCAGCGACGACGGGATCCGTTTGATCCCGCTGGGGCTGGGGGTGCCGGTGCCGAAGAACACACAGGCGTCCGTACTGGGCAAAGGTCGTCCGGGGCTGGCCATCCAGTGGGTCGATGTCGTGGAACTCGAAGACACGCTGCCGGGCCAGCGGCTCTTGACGGCAGAGATGCCCGCGGCAGTCCAGCAAGCCTTCAAGCAGAATGCCATCCTGCAAAAAGCACAGAAACTCTCGCGGGATGAACTCCAGTCGTTTGTGACAAAATCGTTCGGCGCGATTGGCGCCCGGTTGTACCGACGTGATCTCAAAGAGCAGGAACTCTCGGCCAGCGTCAAGAACTACATGGAAGCGGTCGATGCGGGCATGCCACTCAAGCAGGCGTTCGTGACGGAAGTGGCCGCCATGATGACCGCGCCCGATTTCCTGTGCGTGGTGGAGAACCCCGGCAAGCTCTCCGACTTCGCCCTCGCCTCGCGGCTGTCGTATTTCCTCTGGAACTCCGCCCCCGATGAGGAACTCCTCGAAGTCGCTCGAAGCGGAAAACTCTCCGATCCGCAAGTGCTGCGGGCTCAGACGGAGCGACTCCTGGGGGATGCAAAATCCGAGCGGTTCGTGAAGGACTTCCTCGACCAGTGGCTCGGCCTCTGGGGCATCGACAACACGACACCCGACAAAGACCTCTACCCCGAGTACGACGACCTGCTTAAGTTCTCGAGTGTCATGGAAACGCAGGCCACGTTCCGCCACATGCTCGACAAGAACCTCAGCGTTCGCGACTTCGTGGCCCCGCGTTGGGCGATGCTCAACAATCGGCTCGCCAGGCACTACGGCATCCCTGGTGTCGAGGGATTCGCGATCCGCGAAATCCCGCTTCCGACCGACACGCCGTTCGGCGGCATCTGGACTCAGGCTTCCACTATGAAAGTGACCGCGAATGGCACCCTGACCTCACCGGTCAAGCGGGGCGTGTGGGTCGCCGAGCGGTTGCTGGGCACACCGATTCCGCCACCGCCGGCCAACATCGACCCCGTTGATCCGGACACCCGCGGAGCGAAAACGCTGCGGGAGCAACTCGCACTCCATAGCGGCAAGGGATCGTGTGCCGCGTGCCATGCGAAGTTCGACCCGTATGGCTTCGCCCTGGAAAGCTTCGACGTGATGGGGAATCACCGGACGAGCTATCGTCAGATCGACAGTAAGGCCCCCAAGGGCAAGAGTCCGTGGAAGGACGGCCTCCCCGTCGACTCGACCGGCGTCACGCCGGATGGCAAGGCGTTCGTGGGAGTGCAGGAGTTGCGTGCGATGTTGGCGAAGCAACCCGACCAGCTCGCCCGTGGCGTCACGCGGCATCTGCTCACCTACGCCACCGGCCAACCCGCGACACCGCTGGACCAATCCACCATCGAAGCCATCGTGAAGGGAGCAGCCAAAGACGACTACGGCCTGCGATCCCTGGTTCACGGCATCGTGCAGAGCGAGACGTTCCGCTCGAAGTAAAGCCGCCGCCCTTGGAAGGGCGTGAGTTGATTTTCTTCGCATGAATTCTTTCAGCGCAATGGATACTCGGAGATACCACTATGGAACGTCGGACACTGTTGAAGTCGCTGCCTTTGGGAATGATCGCACCGGCTCTCGCGCCGCTCGTGGCGCGGGCTGAGGCCGAGGCGCAGGGCAATCCCGCTCGCGCGGCCAGCAACCCTGGCCGATTCACCGAGCCCGCCCGCGACCTGCCGCTGACCGCCGATACCGACGTGATCGTCTGCGGCGCCGGCCCCGCGGGTGTGACCGCTGCCATCGCTGCGGCCCGCGCCGGCGCGAAGGTGCGGCTGTTCGAGGCCCATGGGTCATTGGGCGGCGTGTGGACCTCGTCGCTGCTGGGCTACCTGCTGGACTTCGACAAGCCCGGCTTCAACCAGGAACTCGTCAAGCGACTTCGCCAGCGCGACGCCGTCAACGGCGAGGGCATGAACGGCCTGGCGTACCAGCCTGAAGAGATGAAACTGCTGCTGGAGGAACTCTGCGTGGCCGCGGGCGTGAAGGTGCAACTCCACACGCGAGTTGCCGCCGCCCACCGCGAGGGGCGCGCACTCAGCACGATTGTGACCGAATCCAAGAGCGGCCGGCAGGCGTGGAAGGCCCAGGTGTTCATTGACGCCACGGGCGACGGCGACCTGGGAGCCCAGGCGGGTTGCGAGTTCGAGATCGGCGAGGCCAGGGAATGCCCTTGCCAGCCCCTGAGCATGTGCGTGCTTCTGGTCGTCAAGGACTCGGCCCCTCTGGCGCGATTCATCCATCGCACGGCGCCCGGCGTCAACCTCGATGACACCAAGCGTGCCTTCCGCGCCGAGATCCAGCGAGCGGGCGTCACGCCCTCATATATGATGCCGACGCTGTTTCCCATCCGCGGCAACCTGCTGCTGGCAATGATGAACCACGAGTACGGCGTGCTGGCGTACGACGCCGAGAAGATCACTCAGGCCACGCTCAATGCCCGTCTGGAGATCCATCGCATCGTCCGCGGCCTGCGCAAGCTCGGCGGGCCGTGGGAGGGCATGGATATCGTCGCCACGCCCGAGCAGATCGGCATCCGCGACGGCCGGCGCATCCGCGGTCGCTATGTGGTGCAGAAGGACGATCTGGTGCGCGGTGCCCGGCACGAGGACGCGGTCGTTCGCGCCACCTTCCCGGTAGATATCCACGCCCTGGACAAAAAGCATGCCGACGGCGGCTACACCAGCAGCGGCGTCAAAGCACAGCCCTACGACATTCCGCTGCGTGCCCTGATCGCCAAGGACATAGATGGCCTGATGATGGCCGGGCGGTGCATCAGCGGCGACTTCATCGCTCACGCCAGCTATCGTGTGACCGGCAACGCGGTGGCGATGGGCGAGGCGGCCGGTGTCACCGCGGCGCTGGCCGTGAAGAACAAGACCGCCCCGCATGATGTGCCATGGAGCGAGGTGAAACCGGTCATCGAGAAGACAGGCAAGCCCGTTTGATTTCGTTAGAATGAAGTCTCTCACCGCAATTGATACTCGGGGATATCACTATGGATCGTCGCACGCTGTTGAACAACGCTCAACTCACCCGCAGGCAGGTGCTGAGGGCCGGTTCGGCGGTGCTGGCCTTGCCGTGGCTGGAATCTTTGGCCCGGGCGGATGAGAAGACTCCACCGAAGCGGCTCGTCTCGATCTGCACGGGGTTCGGGCTGTATGGTCCGGCGTTCTTCCCGGCCGCAGATCAGGTGGGCCGTGATTACAAGCCGAGCGAATACATCGAAGTGCTGGGCGATCTGCGGAAGCACTGCACCGTCTTCTCGGGCATCTCGCACCCGGAGATTGGCGGCGACCATGCGTCCGAGTCCTGCTTCCTCACCGCCGCCAAACACCCGCGACGGCCGGGATTCCGCAACAGCGTCTCGATGGACTATCTGGCGGCCCGGCACGTGGGCACCGCGACACGGTTCCCCTTGCTGACGCTCAAGACCGACGATGGCGGGACTTCGCTCACGTTCACTGAAAGCGGTGCCTCGGTCAGCGCCGACTACAGTTCCTCGGCGCTCTACACGAAGCTCTTTCTCTCTGGTAACCCGAAGGACGTGGCGGCCCAGACCGAGCGGCTGAAATCCGGACAAAGCGTGCTCGACCGCATGGCCAGCCGGTTTGCCGAGATTGAGAAAGGTCTGAGTCAACGCGATCGACAGCAACTGTCCGACTACACGGAAGCCGTGCGCGAGATGGAGAAACAACTCCATGCGAACCAGGAGTGGATTCAGCGTCCGAAGCCGACTGTCAAGGATACCAAGCCGGACGACATCGCCAGCAAAGCGGACATCCTCGGGCGAGCCAGCCTGATGCTCCGCATGGTTCGCCTCGCCTTGCAGACCGATTCCACGCGTGTTTGTTCACTCTTCATCCGCGGTATGGACCTCACTCCGCCGATTGAGGGAGTCAGGGAAAATCACCACGGTCTTTCTCATCACGGCAACAACCGGGCGAAGATCGATGAGCTGAAGGTCATCGAAAAGGCGGAGATGGGCGTTTTTCGCGATTTTCTCGCGGCGCTGCGTGATACTCCCGATGGTGCCGGAACCCTGCTCGACCATACCCAAGTGCTGATCGGTAGTAACCTGGGAGATGCCAGCGGTCACGGGACCAGCAACCTGCCGATCATTCTGGCCGGTGGTGGTTGGAGACATGGCCAGCACATCGCCGGAGATCGCCGTCCGAACGCGAACACGCCATTGTGCAACGTCTTCGTGAGCATGATGCGGCGTTTCGGCATGAGAGTCGATAGGTTTGGGTCGAGTACCGGAGCGATGAATCAGCTGGGTTAAGCTAAGAACTTCCGTTTGGGGTCAAACATGAATCGTTACACCACCGTCCTTGTGGCGACCATCGCCCTATTCGGATCGTATGTCCCCGCGAACGCTGAGACTGCGACTACGTTCAAAACCAAGGTTCTGCCGATCCTCGAGAGTCATTGCTCCAAGTGCCATGGCTCGAAAAGGACAGAGGCGAAGATCAATCTCTCTGGCGACCGATCGCTGGAGCAGTTGACGGGGGATCAGCACCTCTGGTTCCGCGTACTCGACCAACTCGAGTTCGGCCAAATGCCGCCCGAGGGAGCGAAGAAACTCGCCGATGCGGATCGCAAGGCCGTGGTGGACTGGATCAAAGGTGAGTTGACGGACAGCTTCGCCGCCAAGCGGTTGAAAGAGGGACGCAGCCCGTTCCGCCGGCTCAGCCGTGCCGAGTATGCGGACAACTTCGAAGATCTCTTCGGCATCCGGCTCACCGGCAAGATGCTCAACATGCTGCCGGAAGATGGACGCGTGGAAGGCTACACGAAAGTGAACCAGGCCCTGCCGCTCTCCACCGACGGCGCTTTCGGCTACTACCAAATCGCGAGAACCTTTCTCGATCAATGGGTTCTCAAGCCAATTCCGAAAGCAGATAAGGATTCCAAAGTGGTGCGTCTCCTGGCCATGGACACCGGACAGTCGAAGGGGCACGCGTTGGAATTGCCGGATGGCTGGTTCGTCTATTTCAATTCAGACGACACCTCGGGGCGCCTCGTGGTAGAGGGTCAGAAGACGGGTGGCTTCCGGCCACGCTCGCCGGGCGTCTACAAGCTGCGCGCCCACATCTACGCCTACCAGACTGACAAGCCACTGACCGTTGGCATTTACACCGGTCATACCGCCGCCTATCCGCAACAGATCGATCTGGTGCAAATCATCGAGGCGCCTCCCGGCAAGCCCACCGTCGTGGAGACCGAGGTTTACCTCGGTGTCCATCGCTCCGGTCAGAATGGACTCCGTCTGATCCCGTTCGGCATCGGCGAGCAGGTCCCGAAAAACTCGCTGGCCAGCAAGTGCAAGGGCCCCGGCCTCGCGGTTCAGTGGGTCGAAGTCGAGCATCCGCCGTTGCCGACCGCCGATCGCTGGTTGACCGCCGACTTTCCCGAGGAACTTCGGGAGGCGATGCGGAAACCGTCCCCCACGTTGAAAGGCAAGCGACCCAAGGATCCGGACTTGATGAGTGCCGCCGACTTCACCGCGTTGATGCGTAAAACACTGGCACGCGTCGGGGCTCGCATGTGGCGGCGCGATCTGACCAGCCTGGAACTCGACAAGATGGCCGCCGCCGTCAAGCAGGACCTTGGTCAGAATCGGAACCTCAAGGAGATCTTTTTCGATCGCATTGCCGAGCTGATGACCGCGCCGGACTTTTACTGCGTCGTTGAATCGCCAGGCGCGCTGTCCGACATGGCGTTGGCATCACGGCTCTCGTTGTTCCTGTGGAACTCCAGCCCGGACGATGCGTTACTTGCGATCGCCCGCCAGGGGAAATTGCGTTCGCCCGACATTCTGCGAAAAGAAACCGATCGGATGTTGAACGACCCGCGTTCCGACAAGTTCGTCAGCAACTTCCTCAATCAATGGCTCGACCTCCACGCCATCAGTGACACCACGCCCGACAACAAACTCTATCGCGAATACGGTGACGATCTGAAATTCAGCAGCATGCGGGAAACCGAGGGGACCTTCCGCCACATACTGCGTGAGAATCGCAGCGTGCGCGACTTTGTTGCACCGGACTGGATGCTGGTCAACGGACGGCTCGCACGGCATTACGGACTGCCGGAAGTCAAAGGGGCGACGCTGCAACAGGTGAAGATCCTTGCCGACTCGCCTTACGGAGGATTGTGGACACAACCCGCCGTCCTCAAGGTGACCGCCGATGGTTCCAGCACGTCCCCCGTCAAACGCGGCGTCTGGATCGCGAAGCGGCTTCTGGGAGTCGAAGTTTCGCCACCTCCGCCGAACATCGAGCCGATCAATCCCGACACCAGTGGGGCGAAGACGCTTCGCGAACAACTCGCGTTGCACAGCAAGGACAGCTCCTGCGACAGTTGCCACAAGAAGTTCGACCCCTACGGTTTTGCGCTGGAGAGCTTCGACGTGATGGGGCAGTTCCGGACGAACTACCGGACCCTGGATCCGAAATTCGCAGCACTGAAACCGGTTCAAAAGGCACGCACCAACCTCTGGATGGATGGCCTCCCGGTGGCCCCCAGCGGCATCACTCCCGAAGGGCAACGGTTCGACAACATCATCGGCCTTCGCAAGCTGCTCAGCCAGCAACCGGAGAAACTCGCCAGGGGTGTCACGATGCACCTCCTTACCTACGCGACCGGTGAACCGAGCAGCCCACTCGACCGCAAGGCGATCCAGCAAATCGTGGACTCCGCCAAGCCGGACGACTATGGCCTGCGCTCCCTGGTCCACGGCATCGTGCAAAGCGAAATGTTTCGCTCGAAGTAGAGCTGCCGATTCATGAAGCCACTAACGCCCAACGAATGAACGTGCACGTCTCCAACGGAGAAGCAAAATGACGAACAGTGATGCAACGGCGACGACCGACCAAAACCCGACCACCCCCGGCGCCGAGCCGGCAACGTCGGGGTCCCAATTCACGCGACGCGACGTCCTCGCGGGCGTGGCGGCGGGGGCGGCGCTGGCCGTTCCGACGATCATGCCCGGGCTCGCCTTCGGGCGAGATGGTAAGGTCCCTCCGAGCGAGAAGATCAATCTCGGCGTGATCGGCATCGGGCCGCGTGCCACCTATGTGCTGACATCCATGCTCGGTTTGAAGGATGTTCGCTGTGTCGCAATTACCGATGTGCAGAAGAGTCGACGCGAGGCGGGCAAAGCCCTCGTCGATAAACTCGCGGGGAATACGGATTGTAAGCTCTATCGCGACATGCGCGAAATGCTCGCCCGCAAGGACATCGACGCGGTCCTCGTCGCCACCGGCGATCGTTGGCACACGCACGCCTCGATCCTGGCGGCCGAGGCCGGCAAGGATGTGTACTGTGAGAAGCCGTGCGGACTGACGATCAAGAACGTGCAGGATCTCGCCGCCACGATGAAAAAGACGGGCCGGATCTTTCAAGCGGGCACGCAACGACGGAGCGTGCCGCAGTTTCAGACGGCGGTCGAGATGGCTCGTAGCGGCAAGCTGGGGAAACTCGACACGCTCTACGCTTCCGTTTACATGCCGGAACTTGGCAACACATGGCTGCCCGGTGAGCCGACTCCGGCACCCGATGATTGCGACTGGAATCTCTGGCTCGGTGCCGCTCCGTGGCGACCGTACAACCCGGCGTATGTCGCCGGCAAGTGGCGTGGCCAGTTCGACTTCGAATCGGGGGCGCGCCTGCTCGACTGGGGTGCTCATACCGTCGACCTCTGCCAGTGGGCCAACGACGCCGACGGAACGACGCCTATCGAGTTCGAGCCGGGCAAGACGGGGATCACCTGCCGCTACGCGAACGGGGTCAAGCTGTTCCTCGACTTCCTGAAGACGCCGTTCGGCGACCGCAGCCCGAACTGGATCACGAAGCTCGGCCTGTGTCCGGTGAAGTTCGTCGGCAGCCAAGGCTCAGTGGAAGTCGGCGACGATGGCATAGAAGTGAAGATGGGCGAAGTCGTGACGCCGACGGAGAAGGTCACACGGATTCGCGGCATCGACGCGCAGACGCACGCGCGCAACTTCTTCGACTGCGTCCGCTCGCGCAAGCCGACGATCACCCATCCGGACGTGATGCTCCATTCGCACATCGCCAGCTTCGCGGCCTCGTTCTCCTGGATCCTCGGCCGCAAGCTGACGTTCGACCCGGTCAAGAACGAGTTCGTCAAGGACGCCGAAGCGAACTCGCTCCGCTCGCGGCCGGAGCGTGATTGCTGGGCCTGAAGAGAGTAAATGCCAGCCCGACCGCAGAGGGCAACACATCGAGGAGATCCCGACCATGCGATCCGCCGCACAGTTCCCTCACGCCCGAACCACGGCCCTGACCCTGCTGACCCTCGCCTGGGCCGGTGCCTGGATGGCACCGGCGGCACCGGTCGATAAGCTGCCGGACTTCATCAGTAAGGTTCAACTGCACAATTGTGGCGGCGTCGAACTGGCCGCAGACGGCAAGGGCGTAATGCTCTACCGCCTGCCCAAGGAAGTCCGCGAGAAGCTCGACGGGAAGACCCCGGACGGCAAGGAACGCTCCGGGGCCACCCAGATGCGGGCCGCCGCGCACAGCGAGATCCGGTTCGTCCTGAATGACGGAGCCAAACTCAGTGACGTGAAGCTCCACCTCAACAGTGAGAAAGGCGCCAGCCTGGTCTTCTTTTGGGGTGATGTCCTCGCCGGCGAGGCGAAATTGATGCCCAGGGACAAGGCCAAACCCATCACGCCACCCAGTCACGGCTTGCTGGACAGCCTGATGGAAAAGTTCCCGAAAGGCCGGTTCGCAAACCGGGTTTGTCGCGTGGTGATTAAAGGCACGGAAGTCGCGTTCAACGGGATCGACGGCGATGTTCGCCCGCCGAAACCCGAGGAACTCGGCCCGGTGATGCTCAGCTACGGCACGTCGATCAGCCAGGGGGCTGCCGCCAGCCGCGCCGACCTGGCATGGAACGCACTCACCGCTCGGGCGATCGGGCATGATTTCATCAATCTCGGATCGAGCGGCACCGCTTTCTGCGAGCCGGCGATGGCCGAATATCTGGCCGGCCTGAAATGGGACGTTTGTGTGCTCGAGCTTTCGGTCAACATGGCCGGCACCGGCTTCAGCACCGCGCAGTTCAAGGAACGGGCCGGGGCCTTGATCGAGAAACTCGCCAGCACCCATCCTAAGTCGCCTGTCGTCTGCATCAGCCTCTTCCCCTACGGCACTGGAGATCTGTGGAAGAAAACGACGGCTGCGGAATACCGCAAGGCGCTCGAAGAAGTCTGCAAGGCGTCCGGACACAAAAACGTCCACTTCGTCAGCGGTCCGGACTTTTTGAGTTTCACCGGCCTGAGCGAGGACCTGCTGCATCCGTCGGACCACGGCATGATCGAGATCGCCACCAAACTCGCCCCGCGGATTCGCACCATTCTGGAAAAAAAGAACCTCACGTCCGCCGCTCCTGTCCCGCTCTTCAATGGCAAATCATTCACCGGCTGGGAGGGGGACACGGAGAAGACCTGGCGGATCGAAAAGGGCGAGATCGTTGCCGGCAAGCCGGACGTGAAGCAGCCGCGCAATGAGTTTCTCTGCACCACGCGCGACTATGCGGATTTCGAGTTGCGGCTCGAATACCGGCGCGGCGACAACAACGGCGGCATTCAGTTTCGCAGCGAGCGCGTTCCGAAGCACCACGAGGTGAGCGGCTATCAGGCAGACTTCGCGCCGGGTGTTGATGGATGCCTGTACGACGAGTCGCGGAGGAACAGGTTCCTTGCGGTGTATGGCATACCGGAGGTGGATTTGGCGAGCGACGCGGGGCGTCCGGGCGCGCTGATCAAGCAGGCGCAAGCTCTGCGAGCGGAGAACGAGAAGAAGCTGAAGATCGACGAGTGGAACCGCTACCGCATCCGCGCCGAAGGACCTCGCATCCGGCTGTGGATCAACGACGTGCTCACCGTGGATTACACCGAGAAGGACTCGAAGATACCGCTCACGGGAAAAATCGCGGTGCAGATCCACAGCGGCGCAACGGAGATTCGCTACCGGAATATCGTCATCGAAGAGCTGAACGCGAAGCCAGCCGAGCGCCCGTGAAGAAAGGAGCTTCCATTTTCCGATGTCAATCGCCAACGGCCTGCTCGAACAACTGCAACAGCCCCATGGTCATTCCGAAGACGGTGTTGTTCGCCCGTGACGAACCCGTACATTTGGCTGCTTTCGAGAGGTGCCGACAAGACTGTAATCCGAACGCGGGGAAATGGGAGAGACACTGAGAGTTCTCCCGATCCATATGGGCCAGTGGGTGCGGGCATGTCTCGGGGAGCGACAGGAGAGAGACAACAGAAGAGACTTGAAAGACATAAGCCCTTGCGGAGATTGGCGTAAAACTCGAAATCAACGCCATGAAGGGTTTCGACCCGGCGTGAACCGCCGGGTCGAAGTGTTCCTTGAAGCGAAAGTTCAGTACCCCCGGAGAGATTCGAACTCCCGACCGACGGATTAGAAATCCGTTGCTCTATCCAGCTGAGCTACGAGGGCTTTGGATGTAGTATACTTGTCCATCGACACGCGTGACCATTGTCACCACCCGATGTTTCAAAAAAGGGGGCGCGGCGTGGCGGTTTGGCGGCATCGCGGGAATCCCCTGCCATGAAATCACCCTGCGTTTCCCCGGCATGGGCCCTGTTGCTGTCGCTGGTGCCCGGCCTTGCCATGGCGGAGGCGGGCCCCAACGACCGGCTTGGTGCCGTGGGTCCCTTTCTGGCCAGCCACTGCGCCGGATGCCATGAAGGCGCCGGGGCCAAGGGCAAATTCCGGATCGACAATTTGGCCGGCCTACCCGCGGCCGAGGCGGCGAAACGCTGGGGCAGGATCGTGGCGCGGTTGGAGGCTGGCGAAATGCCTCCCGTCGGCAAAACCCGGCCGGGTGAGAAGGAAGTCGCCGGGGCGCTGGCCACCCTCAAGTCGCTGCTGGCCGGGGAAGCCCGCGAACGGCGCGCCAGCGGCAGGGCCTAGGTTCGCCGTCTCAACCGCCTTGAATACGAAAACAGCATCCACGACCTTCTTCATGTCCGCTTGCCGCTCCGCGACCTGCTTCCCGAGGACGATTCAGCCGACGGCTTCGACAACGGGGCCAAGGCGCTCAGCATCTCCCCCGTTCATGTCCAGCGCTACATGGAGGCAGCGGAACGGGCCCTGGCATCGGCGATCATCCACGGTCCAAGGCCCGAGACGAAAAAGCTGTCGGTGTCATTCGGTGGTCCGGCGGAAAACACCTAACAGAACCTGGGCCACGGCCACAACATGCCGCAGATCCATGTTCGCGAGGGCAAGATCTGGTTCCTGGGCGAGTCCCACATCGAGGTGCCGATCCATTCGATGCTGTTGGCCGCGGCGACCCGGGCCGCCCCGGGCCGCTACCGCGTCACGATCACCACGCACATCGACGACGAAATGAATGAACCCCAGACGCTTTACCTGAAGGCGAGGCACTCGCGGCACGAGTTCGGCTACTTTGACTCGCCCTTGGGCAAGCCCGCCGAAATCGTCATCGAGCACGATTTCAAGCCGGGCGACAGCGTGGTCATGGCGCCCTACAACCTCCGCGCGATCCGCCGCTTGCGGGGCCTGCCCAACGTTGGTCCGCCCATGAAGGCCCAAGGTGGACCGGCCCTTGTCATCGACAGTTTCGCGGCCGAGGGCCCCCTCCATGAAACCTGGCCACCGGCCTCGCACGAGGCGCTGTTCGCCTCGGTTCCGATGAAGGCCTGGAAGGACATGCCCAAGAACGCGCGCGTTCCGCTCGGGCGCAAGCCGACCGACCTCACGCCCGCTCCATCGGATGCCTCCGCCCAGGCGAAAGTGCTGCTGGGGCGATTCCTGCCGCGCGCCTTCAGGCGGCCGTTGATTTCAGCCGACATGGCCCCCTACCTCGCGCTCGTTGAACGGAACCTCTCGGCGGGGGAAAGCTTTGAATCGGCGATGCTCGCGGCATACCAGGCGGCGCTTTGCTCGCCCGATTTCCTGTTTCTTGTCGAGAATCCCGGGCCGCTTGACGATCACGCGCTGGCTTCGAGGCTGTCGTATTTCCTCACGCGGAGCATGCCCGACGAAACCCTGCGTTCGGCCGCCGACGCCAAATCGCTTGTCGATCCGGCGGTGCTCAGGCGAGAGGCCTCGAGGCTGCTCGATTCTCCCCGCTCGCTGGCCTTCCTGAACGACTTCCTCGACCAGTGGCTGCGGCTTCGCGACCTCGACGCGACGATGCCGGACAAGGAGCTGTTTCCCGAGTTCTACGAGGACCTGCACTCGTCGAAGGTCGATGGCCTGCTTCGTTCAAGCATCGAGGAGGAGACCCGCCTTTTCTTCGCCGACATGCTCAGGAACGACCGTGGCGTGGGCCTCATCGTGGATTCCGGTCACGCGTTCCTGAACAAGAGGCTCGCCGAGCACTACGGACTGCCGCCCGTTGCCGGCGCCCGCCTGCGCAGCGTCAAGCTGCCGGCCGGAAGCGATCGCGGGGGCGTGCTCACGCACGCGAGCATTCTCAAGGTGACGGCGAACGGTTCGAACACCTCCCCGGTGACGCGCGGCGCCTGGGTGCTGGAGAGCATCCTCGGCCGTCCGCCCCAGCCGCCACCACCCGATGCCGGCGGCATCGAGCCCGACACGCGCGGAGCCACGACCATCAGGGAACAGCTGGCCAACAATTGGATGTATCATGATCTGCTGGAACCGCTTAGCACGGTTGTGTTAGAGCCCCTTAAGCAGGCTTCCATTTGGCAGACTGCGAAAAACGATCATATTCCAGAACAAATAGGAGCCCCAAGCGGAGCCGAAGGCAAAGCGAGTGGGGCGCATTGAGGTTGACCCGCTCACTCCGGCGCCTCGCACCTCCATTCGAGGCTCTTTATTATCTACTCGAATTGTATAATTACTGGATTTATCAATCCAAATTGTATTTTTGAAACCGAATCTATGGCCGCGTTTTAATCGCCGACCATGTCCAGTGGCGGTCGGAGGTCATCGACACGGTTTCGGGGCCGCAGCCCAGGCGGGCCACCATGTCGCGCACCTCGCCCACGGTGAATGCCGCGCGCAGCGAGTCGGTGAAAAGCGCCCTGGCCCGGGGAGGCGCGTCCGCCGCGTGGCGTTTCACCAAGTCGGCGAGCGTCGATTCATCTTCGGGCCGGGCGAGGTCGCGGAAGAACAGGCGGCCGCCAGGGCTGGCGACTCTCCATGCCTCGTGAAGCGCCGGCAGCGGATCGGCCAAGTGGTGAATCAGGCTGTTGGAGACCACCAGCGGGAACGATCCGTCGTGGTGCCACAATCGTTGGGCCCGGACCAGGTCGGGCCGGACGCGGCCGGCCACGCCACGGTTTCGAATGTGTTTCACGGCCAGGGCGAGCATGGCCGGGGAGGCGTCCGCCGCGACCACGACCCGGCCCGGCAACCGTTCGGCCAGCAAGATCGGGATCAGGCCGTTGCCCGCGCCCAGGTCGAGCACCGGACCCCGTGGTTCGCCATGGGCCAGGCAATCGGTGGCGAACGCGGCATTCACCACCGAATGGTCCATGGCATCGTAGGCCAGGGCATCCTCGGCCTCGTCCATCACTTCGGGTTCGGGGACTCGATCAAGCATGCCGGCCTTAAGGCGGGAAGGGGAAGCCATCACGCCGCGGGCAAGGGCCTGCGCAGGCGCTGATGGCGGATGCGTCGCCTGCGTTCCGAGCGGAACTGGTCGATGAGCGCGTGACGAAGGCCGACATCGCGGGAACCGAGCATGTCCCATGTGGAAAGCACGATGGACGAGATCGGGTTCAATTTGGCAACTTGGTCAAGCCAGATAATTCCAGCATCTTGGCCAAGACGAGATGTTTTGTCGTGATGCCAAGCGATTTGAGTGGCCAAGCATCCCTGGGGCGGGAATTTCGTGAAGCATCCATGAACCAGGAGTGGACTGGCGGTCTCCAACAACTTCAGGAGATGGTCGAGCGCCGGATTCGAGGTTCCGGGAAACCAATTTTGCTGCAATTCCCGGGTGAACGAGTCGGTGAGCGGCGTGTTGAGCATGGCGGCGCCTCCCGGATTTGAAGTCACGACATGCTACCGCCGTGGTGGAAAAAAAGAAAGACCGCCGATGGGCGAAAAAGCATGCCAACGACGCAAGTTCAATCCCGGTTTGGGGCAGGGAAACGGCGGATGGTCCGAGCGGGTCCGGAAGGGGGATCAACCCGGGGAAGGACATAATTGCATCGCAAACCCTTATTTGGAAACACATTAAGATTGAAGTCATGTTCCGGGTGGAAAAATGGGGAATCCGCCATCGGCAGTCTTCCCCCGGCCCGACGGGCCGGGTAAGATGTCAATTGCCGCATTTGGCCAAGAGTCGGGGTGATGTGGACGAGCCGGTCGTCCGACCCGAAAAGATTGCGGAGCCAACAAGCCAGGAGAGTCGGGTATTCGACCGTTCGACCGCGGCGGCATGCCGCCCCCCCAAAATCAGGGACACCGTATCAACGAACAAATCAGGATCAGTCCCGTCAGGCTGATCGACGCCGAGGGCCAGCCACTGGGCGTGGTCCCGACCCTGCAGGCCCTGGAAAAGGCCCGGGAGTCCGGGCTTGACCTCGTGGAGGTGGCGCCCAACGAAAGGCCGCCGGTCTGCAAGATCCTCGACTACGGCAAGTTCCGCTACGAGCAGTCCCGCAAGGCCAACAAGAGCAAGGTCCACCAGCAGAAGCTCAAGGAAGTGCGCGTGCGGCCCAAGACCGGCGACCATGATGTCGAGGTCAAGATCAACGCGGTGAGGAAGTTCCTCGAGCACAAGGACAAGGTGCTGCTTTCGGTGCAGTTCCGCGGCCGCGAACTCCAGCACATCGAGGAGGGGAAGAAAGTCCTCGACCACATGCTGGAAAAACTCGCCGATGTCGCCAAGGTCGAGCGCGGCGCCTCCATGGAAGGCAAGCGCATGTCGGCGATGCTGGCTCCCAAGTGACGAATCCTGAATTTGGCTCCCTCTTCCCCGATGAACCGCGAGGTGTCGCATGGCTGGTCGTAGCAGGCGTTCTTTCCTGAAGGATTCCGCGGCGGGTGGCGCCCTGACGCTGGGCGCCGCGAGCTACAAGAGGGTGTTGGGCGCCAACGGCAAGCTCGGCATCGCCTTCATCGGGGTGGGCGGCCGTTGCCAGGCCCACCTCGACATCATCAACGAGATGTCCAAGAAGCCCGGGGATGTCGCCGCTGTCGCCGTCTGCGATGTCTGGGACGGGCACGAGGGCAAGTTCACCCGCATGAATGGCGGCGTGAAGGAGGAGAGGGTTTACAGCCAGGGCCTCTATCCCTCGGCCAGGAAGGTCGGGCTGAATCCCGACGACAAGCAGCATGTGACCAAGGACTACCGCCGCGTGCTCGACCTCAAGGAGGTCGACGCGGTGTGCATCGCCACGCCCGACCACTGGCATGCCAAGATCAGCATCGACGCCGCGGATGCCGGCAAGCATGTCTATTGCGAAAAGCCGATGGTTCGCACCATCGACGAGGCCCATGCCGTCGTCGACACGATGCAGAAGAAGAACCGGGTGATGACGGTCGGCGTGCAGTCGATGGCCGATCCGTCGTGGAGGATGGCCAACGAGGCGATCCGCAAGGGGTTGATCGGGCATGTTGCCCAGGGCCAGACCAGCTACTACCGCAACAGCATCGAGGGGCAGTGGCGCTACTACCGCCTCTACCGCCAGATGAACCCGAAGACGATCGACTGGAAGATGTTCCTCGGCCACGACCAGAGCATCTTCCCCGGCGTTCCCTTGGGCCCCAATGTGCCGTTCGACCGCGCGGTGTTCGCCCAGTGGCGCTGCTACTGGCCGTTTGGCGGCGGCATGTTCACCGACCTGTTCGTGCACCAGACCACCCACCTCATCGAGGCGATGGGATTGCGCTATCCCGGCAGGGTGACCGGCGCGGGCGGCCTTTACCTCGAATACGACGGCCGGGATGTGCCCGATGTCGCGACCATCGTGGCCGACTACCACGAGGGTTGCCAGTTGGTCATCGGCGCCACCATGATCAGCAGCTATCCTGTGGAGGAGGTGATTCGCGGCCGGCTTGGCACCATCAAGTTCGTCAAGGGCGGCTACCAGGTGATCCGCGACGATCCCGACAAGCGCGCCGGCATCCCCGCCCGGCTCGAGGAAAGCATCAAGGGCGAGTTCGTGGATGCCAAGAGTCCCCTCGCCAAGAACGAGGACACCACCCTCTTGTGGCGCAACTTCCTCGACTGCGTCCGCCGCGGCGACCGCGCCACCTGGAGCACCCCCGAGCTTGGCGCCGCCGCCTTCACGACCGTGGCGATGGGTGTGCAGAGCTACCGGACCGGCCGGGTCCTGTTCTGGAACGACAAGGAACGCAAGCCGGCCGAGGCTGATGCCTCGTGGGCCTCGCGCCTGGAGAAGCGAAGCAAGGACCGGGGCAAGCCGTCCCAGGTGGCCGGTTGGGCCGCCGGCGACCGCGGCAGCGTCGTCATTCCCAACGACTACATGAAGCTCGCCGGTCCGTGGGCCGGCGACACCGACCCCGCGCCTGAAACCGCCGGCGGCTGAGGTTCCGGCAACCTTTCGGAAATATGCGAGGGGGGGAAGGCTTTGCCTTCCCCCCTGCTGTTTTCCAGCACCCGCGCCTTACCGGTCACGCCTCAGCGATTCCATCAGCCTCTCGGTGTAGCTGCGCAGGCGCGGATTCACCTTGTCCGCCCCGGCAAGGCCTTTTTCAAGCCGCGTGAGTTCCTCCGGACTGGCCCGCCCCATGGCATCGAGGGCGTTGAGCGCCTCCAAGGTCGTAGGCAGGCCGTTTTCCTTGACGGATGCCGCCGCCAGCAGGATTTCCCTGGCCTTGGGAGTGTCGGGCCTGGATGTCCTCGCCAAAGCGTCGGCCGCGGCAACGCGCACCGATGGCGACGCGTCCGCCAGAAGCCCAAGCAGCATCGGCCTCAGGGTGGCGGACTCCCCCGGACGGCAAGCCGCGCCCATCGCCGCCCAGTAGCGAAGTCCGGGGTGCGATTCCCCGGCAAGTGCCAGGATCCGCCCGGCTTCCCCTTCCTTGCGGGCCGCCAGCAACGCGGCTTCCAGCAATTTTTCAAGCGGGTAGTTGGAGTCGCGGGCCCCCCATTCCAGCGGCGCGTTGGCGCCTCGCATCGTTTCAAGCATCCCTTCGGGGACGAAGCCCAAGTCCCTTGTCTTCAGGATGCGTTCGCGCAGCAACCGGCGCAGCCTGTCGGCGTCGGCCTGCCTGGCTGGCGAGTCGGCCAGGTTGACGGTCTCATGCGGATCCGCATCGAGGTCGTACAGTTCCTCAGCCTCGCGGGGCATCCAGAAGCGGCTCTGGACGGCATTGAGCTTTCCCCGGTCAAACAGGCCTTTCCAGATCCGGGTCGTTGGCGTCTCGAACTGGTACGCGACATGCTGTCCGTGCGGGCGCTGCAAGTGGAAATTGCGAACGAGGACAAACCGGCCATCGAACACCGACCTGACCAGGTCGAGCCTTTCATCCATGCGCGACCTGTGGCCCCAAAGGACGGCGGGTGGATCACCGGCCTTGGCGGAAAGGAAGTCTCGGCCGTCGATGCCAGCTGGCGGTTCAATGCCCGCCAGGGCCAGCATCGAGGGGCCGAGGTCGACAAGGCCCGCCAGGCGGTCGGTGGAGGAGCCCGGCCTGAGGTAGGGGGCGGCCTTGGAGGTCCACATCTTTGGAACATGCACCAAAATCGGCACGCGCAAGCCGGAGTTGCCGGCCCAGCGCTTGTGCCTTGGCATGCCCGAGCCATGGTCGCTGAAGAAGACCACGATCGTGCTGTCGGCCAGTCCGGCCTTTTCAAGCTCCACGATCCGCTTGCCGATGCCGGCGTCCATTTCCTCGATCCGGTCGAGGTACTGCGACCAGTCGTGCCGCACCTCGGGCGTGTCGGGCCAGTAGGGAGGGATCGTCACCGAGGCGGGATCGCGCGCCAGCGCGTGCTTGTTGCGGATCTGGCTCTCGTGGGTGATGGTATCGTTGAAAACGGCGAAAAAAGGCTGCCCGGAGGCGCGGTTGCGGTAGTGGGCCTTCGCTGACGATTCATGCCACACCCTTCCAGGCTTCTCGACGCTGTAGTCCTCCTTGGAATTGTTGGTGCAGTAGTAGCCCGCCTTCATCAATTCCTGCGGGAACATACTCACGCCTTCGGGCAGGGAAACCATCGACCTCATCGGCTCGGCACCCACGCTGGAGGCATGCCGGCCAAGGATAATCCCCGTTCTCGACGGCGCGCAAACAGGGGCGTGCGACCAGGCCTTGCGAAACCAGGTCGATCGCCTGGCCAGGGCGTCGAGGTGGGGCGTTCGTACTCCCGGCATGCCGCAAAAGCCGAGGTGTGGGCCCATGTCCTCACAGGAAAGCCAGAGGATGTTGGGTTTTTCAGGCGCGGCCGCCATCAGGGCCAGCAGGAGCGAAATCATCAGCGGTTGGTCCGGGAGGGGTGCGGGAAAGGCGGCCGGGCGGCACGAGGCGGTCCGGATCCATCAGGTTGCGGATGCGGCCTCGCATGAGTAGAATAGAAACATGAGGTGAAACCGTCACCATCATCGCCAAACCCTAGCGGAAGCGAGTCCCGTCCCATGCTGATCACCGGGGAGCACGCCCGCCCCCATGTCCCCTGGATCGTCGGATGTCTCGTTGCCGCCGCGGGCGCTCTTGGCTGGTTTCTGGTTGAAAGCGTCGGCCAGTCGGCTTGGCCCTCCGGTGGTTCGAAGGTCGGCTTGGCCCTTGGCGTGGCCGCGGGCCTCATTTGCCTCTTTGAGTTTTTGCTTTGGCCTCGCAAGAAACTCCGCACCTGGAGGATCGGGCCTGTCCAGTGGTGGCTGCGCGCCCATATCTGGCTTGGATTGCTCGTGGTTCCCCTGGCCGTGCTCCACTCGGGTTTCCGGCTGGGTGGTCCGCTGAGCGCGGCGACCATGGTGGTTCTTGTCATCGTGATCGTGAGCGGCGTCTGGGGCCTGGCGATGCAGCAATTCCTGCCATCGCGGATGCTGGATTTGGTTCCCGGGGAAACCATCGTTTCCCAGATTCCCCACCTCTCAGGATTGGCGGCTCGCGATGGAGCCCGGCTCGTGGCCGCGGTGTGTGGCGACCAATCGACTGATGACGATGACGATGGCGAGTTGGCAACGCACCTCGTGGTTGGGGCCGTCCGGCAGGTGGGCGCCCTGCAGGGTCGCGTGCTGCTGACCTCCGCGGCGCCGTCGGAGCCCGTGCCGGAATCGGAGTCGTTGCGGGCGTTTTTCGAGGGAAGCGCGCGGCCTTACCTTCTATCGGGCAAGGCCGGTTGCCCCGGCCTTGCCGGTGAAAGGGCCGCCAGGGCCTGGTTCCTGGAGGTTCGCGCGGGGCTGCCTCCCGCGGCCCATCCCGCCGTCGCCGCCCTTGAGGACCTCTGCTCCCAGCGGCGGCAATGGGACAGGCAGGCCTGGCTCCACGGGTGGCTGCATGCCTGGCTGCTGGTCCACTTGCCCCTCTCCGTTCTGCTGATGGCGCTTTTGGCGGCGCATGTCGTCTGGGCGCTGATGTACACAACCCATCCGATCCCCTTCATCCACTGATCCGCGGGGACGCCATGACCGAGCACACGCACGCCAAACCCCGGGCCAGCCGAATTCCGCTGGATTACTTTCGCAAGCCCGATTTCTGGACGCGCTGGAAAGGCCGACTGACGCTGCTGCTGGTGCTGGGCGGATTGGCCTTGGTCGGTTGGGGCCTGGCCAGCCCGGCGGCGCGGCGCGCGGCGCTCAACCGGGGGCCGCTTGCCGGTGTCCACAAGGCCTGGGCCAACGACTGCGCCGCCTGCCACCTGGAGGGGTTCTCACTGGCTGCCGAGGCTTACGCCGACGCGCGCGGCAATCCGTGCGCCGGCGGCCCGATGGACCAGCGTTGCAACGGTTGCCATAACGGTGGTTTCCCGCTGCCACCTGGAGGTTCCACCGCGTGGGCCGGGGCCTTCCACCATGCGAACGCCTCACCCGCCAGCACCGTCGCCTGCGCCGCCTGCCATCACGACCACCGTGGCGGTGATGCAGACCTTTCCCGGGTCCCCGACTCGTCGTGCGCCTCTTGCCACGCCAACCTCAAGCCGCACGCGATCGATTCGGCGGCGGTCGTCGTTGCCGCGGGCGTGGGGGCATTCTCCCCGGGCGCGCATCCGCCGTTCCGCGCCCAATCGGAGAACTGGAAGGACCCCGGTTCCGTGAAGTTCAACCACGCCCTTCACCTCAAGCCGGGCATGGGCCAGAACTACACGCTGAAGCAGGTCTCATCCGAGGGCCAAGAAAAGTACAAGCCTTATGCCGGGGGAGAAAAGGAACTGGTGAGCCTCGATTGCGCCGCCTGCCACCACCTCGATTCCCCTTCCGATGGCGTTTCCCCGGCGCGCCAGGCCGGAGGCGTGTTCCTCCCGATTTCGTTCGAGCGCGACTGCAAGGCCTGCCACGAACTGGCATTCACCCGGGATGCCGGCGGCGGCAAGGTCGAGGTTCCCCACAAGATCCAACCCGCCGAGGTCAAGTCGTTCGTCGAGGCGGTGTACGCGCGCGAATTCCTGGCTGAAAAGGGAATAGGAAAGCCCGATGCCCAACCGTTTCAGCCGCCTCTTCCCGGCAAGCCGGTCGCGGGCGGACTCGCGCCTCCCGACGCCGCGGCGTTTCAAAAGGCGTACGGAGGCCGGGTGAACTCGGCGCTGAACCGGTTGATGTCGAAGGCGGGCTGCGCCGAGTGCCATCACCTTGAGGGGAACCGGGTGGACGATCACGCCGCGGGATTCGGCCCCTTGCCCCTGTCGCAAGTCGTGATGTCCAGGATCCAGACCGGGTTTTTCCGCGAGGGTTCCTCCAAGGCGGCGGCCCAGTGGCTTGGAGACCAGCGATCTCCGATCCCCCTGGTTTGGCAACCCAAGGCCAGGTTCAACCATGCCGCCCATCGGGCATGGGACTGCGTTTCCTGTCATTCGAGAGCGGCATCCTCCATTTCCTCGGCTGATATCCTTCTGCCATCCGTGGAAACCTGCCATTCCTGCCATGGCCCCGCGGGAGGCAAGTCCGCGGCCCAGGGACCGGTCATCGCCGGAGGCGCCCGGCATGATTGCGTGGAATGCCATGGATATCACCTGGCCGGCGGCGGATTGACAGGCCCCGGCAACCGGGCCTGGGCGGATCCGAGGGGCGCGGTGTCCGGCGCGCCGGTGGGAGGGAGTGCCCGATGATCGTCCAGGAACTCCAGAAGATCCAGGAGCGGTGCGGCTGGCTTCCTCCCGAGGAACTGGTTGGACTCTCGACCCGGCTTGCCGTGCCGCTTCACCGCCTGCACGAGGTGGCGAGCTACTACCCCCTTTATCGCCTGAAGCCACCGCCCAAGGTCGACATCAAGGTCTGCCGCGACATGGCCTGCCACATGGCCGGGGCTTCCCGCCTCCGCGCCGAGTGCGAGGCTGTCGCGGCGGAATATCCCGCCGGGGAAGTGGCCGTCTCGGGGGTGTCGTGCCTGGGCCGCTGTGACGGCGCCGTGGCGGCCTCGGTGAACGACCATCACTACCTGACGCGCCAGACCGCCGAGGCGCTGCGCGCGGTGATCGCCTCGGCCCACGCCGGCAACGCCCCGCATGCCCACCATCACAAGGCCAAGCCCCTCGGCTTCAAGATCGATGTCTACGAGGGCCGGCCGGAATACAGGGCCCTGGCCAAGTGGCTGTCGAATCCCGACGCGGCGGCCCTTCTCAAGGAACTGGAGGCCTCGGGCCTGCGGGGCATGGGCGGGGCCGGATTCCCCACCTTCCGCAAGTGGGGCGCCGTTCGGGGTGCGCCCGGTGCCACCAAGTATGTGGTGTGCAACGCGGATGAGAGCGAGCCGGGGACTTTCAAGGACCGCGAACTGATGATCAGCGCCCCCTGGCTGGTGGTCGAGGGAATCATCCTTGCCGGGCTGGTGGTTGGCGCCGGCCGCGGCTGGATCTACATCCGCCACGAGTATCCCGAGGCCATCGACGCGGTCCGGGCGGAGATCGCCCGCGCCCGCTCGGCCGGAATTCTCGGTAGTAACATCCTCGGCAAGGGCGCGTCCTTCGAGCTGGATGTCTTCGTGAGCCCCGGAGGTTATGTGCAGGGCGAGGAGAGCGCGCTACTGGAGGCGATGGAAGACCGCCGCGGCGAGCCGCGCAACAAGCCCCCTTTTCCGGTTTTCCAAGGATTGTTCGGCAAGCCGACGGTCATCAACAATGTCGAGACGCTCAGTTGGGTTCCCGGAATCATCATCCATGGCGGCGCCTGGTACCGCGACATGGGGACTCGCGGCGCCACGGGCATGCGCCTCGTGAGCATTTCCGGCGATGTCGCCAAGCCGGGCGTTTATGAGGTGCCGTTCGGCCAGACCATGCGGGAACTGCTTGAAACCGCGGGAGGCATGGCCGGGGGAAAGGCCTTCAAGGCCGTGGCGCTGTCGGGGCCATCGGGCGGCTTCTACCCCGCCAGGGTACCAGTTGGTGAATTGCCCCCGCCGTTTGTCGCCAAGCGCGTGCCGGCCGGCCAGCCATATTTCGAGATCCTCGACTTGCAGCTTGATTTCGGGACCTGCGGGGAGATGGCGGCCATGCTGGGCGCCGCCTGCGTCGTGTACGACGAGACCCGCGACATGGTGGACCAGGCGCGAAACGCCGTGGAGTTCTACAGGAACGAGTCGTGCGGAAAGTGCGTGCCGTGCCGGGTGGGCGGGCAGAAACTCGTGGAGATGGCGGGCGAGCTGGCCGAGGGCCGTTCGCCGCCCGGCAGGCTCGAGCTGATCCGCGACCTCGGCGAGACCATGGGAATCACCAGCATCTGCGGCCTCGGGCAAGTGGCAAGCAACCCGGTGACAAGCCTGCTGAGGTATTTCCCCGCCGATGTCGGGGCTGTTCGCGGAGGGCGCCCGACATGAATTTGATCCACCACGATGACTTTGGACCGGAGGGCCTTGAGCCTTCCGTCGCGGAGCTTCTTAAAGTTCCTCCAGTAACCCTAAAAATCGACGGCATCGAAATCAGCGTTCCCCGGACGATACTCGCGACCGATCCCAACACGGGCAGGAAGTTCCCCAGGCCGACCACCATTTACGACGCGGCGATCGAAGCCAAGGTCGCCGTTCCCGTCCTCTGCCACCGCGACCACATGACCCCGGCCGCCGTGTGCCGGATGTGCACGGTTGAGGTGGGGGGCAGGGTGCTGGCCGCCGCGTGCCACCGCGCCGTGGAGCAGGGGCTGGATGTCAAGACGCACCACACCAGCGCGAAGGTGAAAAAGGCGGTCGGCATTCTCGCCGAACTGCTGCTGGCCGACACGAGGGCTCCCCGGGGCGCCCACCTCGAGGGTGGCAACGAACTGCATGCGGTGGCCAAGGGGCTTGGGATCGACCCGGCCCAGCCTCCCCGGTTTCCGCTCACCGTCCGCGACCGCGGCCGCGATGAGTCGAGCCTTGTCATCGCCGTGGACCATGCCGCCTGCATTCTCTGCGACCGTTGCGTTCGCGGTTGCAACGAGGTGCGCAACAACCAGGTGCTGGGACGGGCGGGCAAGGGGCACATGGCCCGCATCGCCTTCGACCTCGACAATCCCATGGGCGACTCAAGCTGCGTCAGTTGCGGCGAGTGCATGGTCTCATGCCCCACCGGGGCGCTTTCGAACCGCGCCGTGGTCGAGGCCAAGCCGTGGGCGGCGGCCAAGACCTCCCCCGTTTCGCCCGACGACCTTCTCAGCCACCCGCTCTTTGATGGCATCTCCAAGGCGTTCCTGGCCTGGAACATCAATTCCGTGGTGCGACGCACCTTCGAGCCGGGCGAGATCGTCTGCCGGGAGGGTGAGTACGGTTCCAGCGCCTTCATCATCGAGGAAGGTGAACTGGAGATCTTCCTTCAGGTGGAACTCAAGCATGTGGCCAAGGCCAAGGGCTCCTTCCGCAACAGCCTGATGGGGTTGGTTCGCACCGTGGTGCCCGGCCTTTCGAGGCGCGAAACGCCGAGCGAGGCCCCGGACGCCCGCAGAAACACGATCCCCATCGACGCCCCCGTTTCCCTCGACATGGCGAAGCCCACCGCCACCCTCACTCCCGCCGACCTTCTCTTCGGCGAGATGACCTGCATGAGCAGCTATCCGCGAAGCGCGACCGTGCGCGCCAAAACCCGGGTGAGGCTGCTCGAGATCCAGAGGAATGTGCTTTACACCATCCAGAGGTCGAAAAAGGCCAAGTCGATGCTCGACGAGGTCTATCGCCGGAGGTCCATCGACTCGCACCTGCGCGGCGTGTCGATGTTCGCCGACGCCATTCCCGACCCCGCCAAGTTTCGCTCCTTTGTGGAGGAGCTGCGCGACAAGGTGAGGCTGGTGCGCCTCAACCCGGGCGACACCGTCTTCCGGCAGGGTGATCCGGCCGACAACTACTATTTGGTGCGTGTCGGATTCGTCAAGGTTTCCACCCGGAAGGCGGGCGGGGAACTGGCCATCGCCTACATCGGCCCCGGTGGCCACTTCGGCGAGATCGCCCTTTTGAGCCGCATGGAGGAACTGGGTTCCAGCGTTCCTCCCGGAATCCGCACGGCGACCGTGGCGGCCCTCGACCATGTCGACCTTGTCGCCATCTCGCCCGAGGACTTCCGCCACATCATGGACTGCTATCCGGCGATCAAGGAGGGAGTCCTGAGGGAGGCTAGGCGACGCGTCGAGCAGAACGCCCGCATGAACCGTGGCGCCACCGACGCCACCCTGGGCGAATTCCTCAAGCAAGGCCTCATGGATGCCCAGAGCCTGCTCGTGCTCGACCTGGCCAAGTGCACGCGCTGCGACGAGTGCGTCAAGGCCTGCGCCGACGCCCATCAAGGGGTGACACGGCTCGTGCGCGAAGGCCTGCGCTTCGAGAACTACCTCGTCGCCAGTTCCTGCCGGAGCTGCCTCGATCCCCATTGCATGGTCGGTTGCCCGGTCGGGTCGATCCGTCGCCGTTCCTCCCGCGAGATCGTCATCGAGGATTGGTGCATCGGGTGCGGCAAGTGCGCCGAGAACTGCCCGTACGGCAACATCAACATGCATCCGTTCCCCACGGGCAAGAAGGCGCCCGATCCCGACAACCCCTCGCGCCAACTTCCCGTCATGCAGCAGAAGGCCACGATGTGCGACCTGTGCGCCAGCCTCGATGGCACGCCAAGTTGCGTGTACGCTTGCCCGCATGACGCTGCGCACCGCGTCAGTGGCGGGCAGTTGATGGCCCTTGCCGAGAAACGCCTCGCCGCCTCCCCATGAAAGGAATGGAGATGGAGACCAGGGAATACGACCTTGTCGTGATCGGATCCGGTCCCGCCGGGGAGAAGGGCGCCGCGAGGGCCGCTTATTTTGGCAAAAGGGTCGCACTGGTCGAGAAGGAGAACAACCTCGGCGGCGCCGCGGCCAACACCGGCACGCTGCCATCCAAGACCCTCAGGGAAACAGCGCTGTTCCTGTCCGGTTTCCGCCAAAGGAGGCTCGCCGGGGTCTCCGTCTCGATGGGCGCCGAGGTCCATGTCTCCGACTTCATGGCGCAGAAACGCGAGGTCGTGGACAAGGAACGCCTCCGCATCCGTTCCAACATCGAGAGGCACGGGGTGAACATCTACAGGGGCACGGCCTCGCTCGCCGACGCCAACACCGTCGTCGTCAGGCCCGATCGATGCCCCGAGATCCGCCTCAATGCCGACAAGATCCTCATCGCCACGGGGTCTTACCCGTTCAGGCCGCCGACTTTCCCGTTCCATGATCCCCGCATCCTTGATTCCGACACCATCCTCGCGCTGGATAAGATTCCCGGAAGGCTGGCCGTGGTCGGCGGCGGCGTGATCGGCTGCGAATACGCCTGCATGTTCCAGACCTTGGGGACCAAGGTCACCGTGATCGAGAAGCGCGACAGGATCCTCGGTTCGGTCGACCATGAGATCAGCGAGGCCCTGCAATCCCAGATGGAGGCGCAGGGCGTCCAATTCCACCTCGGCACCGGAGTCAGCCGCGTCGAGGACAACGGCGTCGTCAGGCTTTTCCTCGAAACGGGCGAGGCCGTCGATGGCGATGCCGTGCTGGTCTCATCGGGACGGTGCGGGCAAACCGGAGGCCTCGGGCTCGAGGCGCTTGGCGTTGTCGTCAACAAGCGCGGGCAGGTCGAGGTTGATGGCAATTACCGCACGGCCGTTCCCTCGATCTACGCCGCCGGCGACTGCATCGGCGGGTACTGCCTGGCCAGCACCTCGATGGAGCAGGGGCGCCTGGCGGTCTCCCATGCCTTCGGCCTTTCCTATGGTGGCGACCTGCCCTCCCTGCTTCCCTACGGCATCTACACGATTCCCGAATGCTCGATGGCCGGGCCGACGGAAGCCGAGTTGATCGAGAAGAAGATCCCCCATGTGGTCGGCAGGGCCAGCTACGGCGCCAACGCCCGCGGCCAGATCGTCGGCGACACGACCGGCTTCATCAAGCTCATCTTTCACGCCGATGACCGGAAACTGCTTGCCGTGCATGTCATCGGGGAACTCGCCACCGAACTCGTGCACATCGGCCTCACGGCGTTGCTGATGGGAGCCACCGTGGACCTCTTCATCTTCACCTGCTACAACTATCCGACCCTCAGTGAGGTTTTCAAATACGCCAGTTATGACGCGCTGCGGCAGCTTTTGCCGCGTGATTCCCAGGGGCCATCGACCGGATGAACATCGTCCAGTACCCCCATCCTTCCCTGCGATATCAGGCCCGTCCCGTCACGCGCGTCGACGACGCCCTCCGCTCGGCCGCGTCCCGAATGCTCGGTCTCATGTACGAGGCCAAGGGCGTTGGCCTTGCCGCGACGCAGGTCGCGCTTCCCTGGCGCATGTTCGTTTACAACCCCGCCGCCGATCCATCCAAGCCCGAGCTGGAACGGGTGATCCTGAACCCCGTCATCCTTGAAAAGAAGGGGTCGCTTGACGAAAGCGAGGGCTGCCTGAGCTTTCCCGGGTTGTACCAGAAGGTGCGCCGGGCCAAGGCCGTGAAGGTCCGCTACCACACCCTCGAAGGCTCCATGGAGGAGCTGGAAGTGGCCGACTTCGTCTCCCGCATTTTCCAGCACGAGACGGATCACCTGTCAGGCATCCTTTTTGTCGACAAGCTCGGGCCGATCGGTCGTTTGTCGGCGCGCCCCGCGTTGGCCCGCATGGAGGCCGAGTTCCGCGAGGCCCAGTCCAGGGGGGAGATCGCGCCCGACGCGGAACTCGTCAGGCGCATCGACGAGATCGCCTCGGGTGGCGCGGTGTCGCCATGAGGCTGGTTCTCATGGGCACGGGCACCTTCGCCGAACCCGCCTTCGATAGGCTTCTCGCCGCCGGACACGATGTGCCGTGCCTGGTCACCCAGCCCGGGAAGGAAAAGCAGTCCAAGGCCCGGGGAAGCACGAGGCAGACGGGCGAGGGAATGGAGGCGCTGGCGGCCCGGCATGGAGTGCCCGTCTGGCGGCCCGGCAATATCAACGACCCGGAGAATGTGGCGCGACTTCATGCCTTTGGCGCCGACCTTCTCGTCGTGGCGGCTTACGGGCAGATCCTCAAGCCCGAGGTTTTGGGAGCCGCAACGCTGGGTGGAATCAACCTGCATGCCTCCCTTCTTCCCCGCCACCGGGGCGCCGCGCCGGTCGCCTGGGCCATCATCTCCGGAGATGCCGAAACGGGTGTCAGCGTGATCCGGATGACGCCGGCGCTGGATGCCGGCGAGGTGATTGGCGTGAGGAAAACTCCCATCGGCCCCGATGAGACCGCCGGTGCGCTTGAGGCCCGCTTGGCGCTGGTCGCGGCGGAGTTGGCCGTTGAATCGGTCGGCAATCTGGCCTCAGGAACCGTCTGCGGAATCCTCCAGGACCAATCTCTCGTGACCCGGGCTCCCAAGCTGAACAAGCAGATGGGTGACCTCGACTGGGAAAAGGACGCCCGCTTTCTCGCCAGGTGGGTGCGGGCGATGCAGCCATGGCCGACCGCCTACACCACCCTTCACCGCCAGGGCCAGCCACCTGTGCGCCTCCTGGTGGTCAGCGCCGAGGCGCTTCCCTCAAGCGGCGGCGCTCCGGGGGAGATCCTGCGGCCGCCTGCCGACTTGGCCCACTTGCCGGTCTGCTGCTCGGATGGGGTGTTGGCCCTCAAGGTTGTCCAACCCGCGGGGAAAGCCGCTATGACCGCGGAGGCGTTCCTGCGAGGCAGGCCATGGGCGCCGGATGACAAAATGGCGCGGGGAGCCTGAGTCCGCGAAATCTCCCTTCACCCAAAAAAATAAGGGAGGCGCCATCGGCGCCCCCCTCGATTTTTTGCCCAACCCAAGTCAATCAGGGAAGGAAAGGCTTGGCATAGGCATTGAACAGCTCACGAACGCTGTCCGAGGTGATGACGAGGTCGGCGCCGATGCGTCCGGAATGGAGCGATGCCGACATGCCGATGTAGCTGGGATTGGATTTTCCCTTGCCAAGGCCCGGAGGCACGGGGATCGCCCCTCCGGCGACATCCTTGAGGAGGCCGACGATCAGGTTGCCGTAACGCACCGGGTCGATCAGGAACAGGCCCGAGGCGTCATCGGGCAGGTTGCCACGGGCCGCCTTGTAGGCCGCCTGGGCCGCCAATCCCTTGCCACCTTCGGCTTCCTTCAGGATCGTCTCGGCCTTTTCCCAGTCGGGCGCCGTGATCTGGATCATCCGATTGGCGTCATGGCCGATCCACATGTTGATCTTGCCGCCCATGATCTTCTTGAACCAATCGGTCATCGCCTTCTTCATTTCATCGGGAAGCCCTTCTTGTCCGGCGAAGGCTTTCTCGAGGTCGAGTTCCACCTCGACGCGGGTGAATGAAATTCCCCCGGCGGTCTTGTCGGCCTTGGTGACCTTGGGCTTGCCCTTGACGGGGCTTGAGTTGAGACCTCCACCCAGGCTGATGGACGATTCCAGGCCCTCGAGCGTCGCCTCGACATGCTTGGCGCCGTCGGTGGTGTTGCGGATTTCGATGCCGGCGAGCGGAATGTCGGCCGCGGAGGCCGAGTCGCCGAAGTTCAGTCCCATGAGGGCGTCGACACCCTTGGCGGCGCCCGGCACATCGGCGACCATCGCCTTGAGGAACGGGCCGGCGAACTTGAGCAGCGTGCTGGCGCTGGCCGTACCCATGTACATCATCTGGCCGGCGGGAAGCTTGTCGATGGCCTTGGCCGCCGTTGGCTTGATGCTGGAGACCGAGTCGGCCGACTTGGATCCGGCGCGAAGGTCGTCATCAAGGCTCAGAACGATGCCCTCGGGGAGGAAGTCGATGCCGCCGACGATGCCCTTGCTGTCCTCGATGAACTGGAAGGCCGGGTCGATCAGCGTAGTCAGGACGGAAAGTTGCTTCTTCTGTTCCTTGGGTGCCTGTTCCAAAAGGTCCTTGAGCCCTTCCTTGGCACCCTGCTTGGCCAGCTTGATGGCCTCGGCGTAGTCCTTGGAAAGGCGGTCGAGGTTCACGAAGAAGGAGATGTCGTTGCCCAGGAGGCGGGCACCCTGTCCCTTGCCGATTTTCGAGGCGATCGAATCCCAGGCGCCGAGGTATTTGCCCAGCAGCGCGTCGGATTGGGACGCGGCAAAGAACCCCTTGTGTTCGGCGAAGAACAGTTTCTCGCCAGTTTCGAGTTCGATGCTGTTCACCTTGCCTTCAGACTTGATGGACTTCTTTTCCCCGGCCAGGAAAATCCCGTCACGGAAGGCGTTGAAGTTGGAGACGGAAAGCAGGAGCAGGAACTTGGGTTTGTCGGCATCGGGCTTGGGCACTTCAGGGAAAAGGATGAAAACGGGGCCGTCGGCATTCAGGCCCGCAAGTTTCCTTCCGCCGATCCCTTCCTCGAGGAAGTTATCAACGAAGGTTTTGGCCAGTCCCGCCTGCTCGGGCAAAGCCTTCTCGAGGAAAGCCATGGCGCGGTTGGCCACGCCCTTGATCCCACGAAGATGAACGACAATCTGGGCGGCATCGGGAATGGCTTCAAGGCTGGCAAGGTCGGTCGCTGGGGCGGCCGGGGCATTCAGCGGACTGGCCAAAAGGGCCAAACAGGCAAGGAGCGCTGTCCATGCCCGCCGACCCAGCAAGGTGCTGCACAAGTGCATTTTCGGGAAACTCCTGAGGTGCCTGAAGACGGGAGCGGCGATCGCGTCACACCGCCGGCGCGAGTTGTCCCGGGGCACCGGCGATACGCGCCATCATGGCGCCGGTGACCACTACATTCATATACTAGGAAATTTACCTCGATCGATCATAGCCAGATTCATCCGGTTTCACCGCCGGTCGCGCGCCCCACCGACTCCTGGGTTTCCAGGCGGAATTGGCCCCAGGCCATCGGACGGACCAGCGGTTCGATGTGCAGGACCACCTCCCCGCCCTGGAACAGCCTCACCACGCCTGTCGACTGGCTCACCACCACCGCGATGGCCTGTGTGCACTTGCTGATCGCCGCGGCGGCGGCGTGCCGGGTGCCCAGGCCCATGGAAAGGGTGTATCCCCTCTCCGGCGCCTCGATGTGCATGCAGGCCGCGACGGCTGATCCGTCGGATTGGATGATGATCGCCCCCTCAAGCTTGGAGAGATCCTTGATCTGTTCCCGCACTACAGGATTGCGCACATCGCGTTCCTCAGCGGGGTATCCGCGGAACGGATTGAAGTTCATCGGGCGGCAATGGGAAAGCACCTTGCGGGTATCCCCCACCACCAAAAGCGTGCCGACGGGTTGTCCCTCGCGTCCTTCCCGGCCGATCTGCATGGCGAGGTCGACCACGGCGCGAAGCGTGGCCAGCGGCACCTTGGTGCCGAGGTGGCGCAGTTCCTTGGCCGTGAGGCGTTCCAGGTGTTCACCGAGGTGGATGAGGCTGAGGCTGTCGATTCCCCCCTGGCCCTCCACCCCGACCTGGATGCCGTTGTAAAGAACCACGACATCGGCGCCCGGATGAAGGTGTTCGAGCCTGACAGCTTCAAGAAGGGCGAGGCTCATCCTTTCCTGGATGGGCGTCGGACCGCCCTCGATGTCGAGCACGATCAGGTTGGAATCTCCCTCGGGGCGCTCATGGGGAGCGTCGGTGGTGAACGCCACCATGAGCTTGCACGAACCCAGCAGCTTGCGGGCCTCGTCAAACGCGACATCACCCTCCGCCAAGAGCAAAATGCCGTCAGCCGGCAGGCTGGTTGCCAGTGAACGCGCCGTCTTGAGAAGGGCGATCGTTTGGGGGGCCAGCGCCATGAGTCGGCCTTTCATTCGCGTTAAAATCGCCAAATTCCAACCATACCGAATATTCCCGAAACTGCATCGGCCATCGGGCCGAAACGCCTTTTTTTTATTGAGATGATTCTTGCTTCTTGGGACAATGAGCCTCGGGGTCGTTCCAACCATCCCCCTGTCCAAGGAAACAAACCATGCCCGCCTCCCGTTTGTCCGGTCCCTTTCGTCCCCGCCTTGAGGCCCTTGAGTCGCGTGAGAACCCGGCAACGTGGGTTACATGGGATTTGGCTCCCTCTGAAATCACGACTGATTCCGGTAACAAGACCCGTGACACAACCCTGACCTATGTCGCCGACTACTCAACTGCGCCGTCCGTGACGCCAACGGCGCGAAGTTACACCATCACCAACGGAAGGGTCATCTCAGTCACTCCCGATTCGACCGACTCCACGATTTTTTATGTCGACATCGCGCCCAAAACCGGCGGCAGGGCGCCCGTGACTGTCACTTCATTTGTCAACTCAGGGTGGACATCCGGCGGACCCGCTTCTTCCACCGAAACGATTTCCTTTTTCAGGAACGAGAATCAGATTCCCCGCACGGCCACAGGCAGCAACCCCAAGGGAATTCTCCCTTCTTCGGTGACCACGCTCAGCAACCTGGTATTCACCTTCCCCAGCGATATCAACCGGACAACGGTGAGCACGGGTGATTTCCTTGTGACGGGTGGCTCCATCACACTGATCGCTCCAACCGCCGGTGACAATCGCACGATCTCCCTCGACCTCACCATTACGGCCACGGGTGGTGCCGCCAAGGTTTCCATCACGCTCAGGCCGGGCGCGATTGAGGACACTTACGGAAACACCTTCAAACCGGCCCCCGCCCTGCGCTGGACCAAGGACGACGTCGCTCCTACGGCGAGCCTTTCCATAGCGAGCGGAACCGGTGAGGTTGGCAAGTTCGTCACCGTCGATGTCGCCTTCAGCGAGACCATCACGAACTTCAAGGCGGACATGATTTCAATCAGCCAAGGTGACACCACCATCGTTCCCCGGGTCTCCGGATCACGCGCCGGTTGGAGTTTCAGGTTCAGGGTGCCCACCACGGGGGCCATCACGATCACGCTTAATACCTCCGGTACCGTTGGAACAACTCTTGTCGGTGATCGCTCTGGCAATGCATTGTCAACTAGCAGTTCCCTTGGCGTCACCGGATTCATCGCAAGTTGATCCGATCATCGCGCGGGGAGGGATGTCCTTGAGGTTGGCCCGCGCCGTTGTCTTCGATTTCGGGAATGTCATCGCCAGGTTTTCTCACCGCATGGCGGCGGAGGCGCTGGCCTCGTATTCCCCGGGCGCGGATCCCGCGTTGATCCAGTCCTTCTGCTTCGGCAGCGACCTCGACGACGCTTTCGAACGCGGGGCCATGACTCCGGAAAAGTTCAGGGACAAGGTTCGGGCCGAGTTCCGCCTATCCTGCGACGATGCCGCCTTTGACAGGGCTTTTGCCGACATATTCTCCCCCATTCTTCCCGTGATTGAGTTGGCCGGATCTTTGGCCGGACGAATGCCCCTGGTCCTGCTCAGCAACACCACGCCGCTTCACAGCCGATGGTTCCTCAGGGAAATGCGGGCCGAGTTGGCCGTGTTCGACCATCTTGTGATGTCCCATGAAACCGGGCACAGGAAACCTGAACCCGGGATATTCGCCCATGTGGAGCGCTTGACGGGCCTGCCTTGCGGCGCCCATGTGCTGATCGACGACATGACCGCGAATGTCGCCGGAGCCCGCTCGGCGGGTTGGAACGGTATCATTTTCGGGGAATCAACCGACCTTCCGGCCGAACTGGCATCGCTGGGCGTGAAAATCGAACCGGGGGATACACGCTGAGCCGGCCATGACGCGCAACCTCGAAATTCCCGATGGCGAACCCACGCTCATCCTGCGAAGCCGCAAGGAACGCAAGGACCGCTGCACCATTTGGCCGCTGCGGAACCATCCCGCCTTGAGAATCGTGAATTATCCCTGCCGGGAATTGCCGTGCCCCGCCAATGCCATTCTCCTGCACCCCGAAGGAATTCCTTTGTCGGATGCCGATTCATGCAGGCCCCTGATCATCCTGGATGGCTCGTGGAGGCATGCCGCTTCCATGGCCACGAACTACGGCCGGGTGGAAAGGCGTTCCCTGCCCGGCGTGCCGACGGCGTATCCACGATCGTCTCGTTTGGGAACCGATCCGGAAGGCGGCCTGGCCAGCGTGGAAGCGCTTTATGTGGCCCACTGGATCACCGGCAGGTCCACGGCGGGGTTGTTGGCTTATTACAAGCAGGCGGGTGAATTCCTCCGAAGCCTCGGGAGAAACGACCCCGATGCCATGACTGAATCCATGAACTGTCCAAATCAGGCCTGAGCCTTCCGCGGGCGCTTCCCGGCGATCCCCAGATGTCTTATCCTCATCAACTTGCAAACCCATGCTTTCCCGGAGCCACCATGCTTGTCCTTTGTCTTCTGTTGTCGATGAACCAGGGGCGCGTCATTTTGGAAAGCCCCATGGAAATGCAGGTTTTCCAGAGGGACGGCCGTGACCGAGGCCGAATCGCGCTTCGGGGGCGACTCGAGGGAATGGGCGATGTCCTTGAGGCCCGGCTGACGGGGGGAAAGGCCAAGGGCGAATGGAAGCCCGTGTCGTTCGATGACCGGGTTGCCGGGTTCGCCGCGACCATCGACGCTCCGGCGGGAGGATGGTACGGCCTGGAAATCAGGCTCAGGAAGGGATCGGCCCTCGTGGCCGAAGGCTCGGTGAAACGGGTCGGCGTCGGCGAACTGTTCGTGGTCGCGGGGCAGTCGAATGCCGCCAATCATGCCGAGGCGAAGCTGAAGCCGTCGACCGACAAGGTGGTGGCCTGCGATGGCTCAAGCTGGAGAGTCGCCGAGGATCCCCAACTTGGAGCGACGGGAAACGGCGGCAGTTTCATCCCTCCCTTGGGCGATATCCTCGTGGAGAGGCTTGGTGTTCCGGTGGGCTTTTTCCCCGTGGCGGTCGGCGCCACCAGCGTCAGGGAATGGGTTCCGGCGGGAGTGGCGTTTGAAAGGCCTCCAACCTTGACCGGAAATATCCGTTCCGTTGGCCCGGGACAATTCGAATCAACGGGACGGCTGTACCAGGCATTGGCCGACCGCCTTCGGCTTGCGGGGCCGGCCGGGGTGCGCGCCATCCTGTGGCACCAGGGTGAATCCGACGCCAACCAGAAGGATCCGAACCGAACCCTGCCGGGCGGTGATTACCGGAAACTGATGGAGGAAATCATTCGCGCCTCATGGCGTGATGGCGGGCGGGAGACGCCTTGGTTTGTCGCCAGGGCCACCTACCACACCCCGGAAGACAAAAGGTCGGACGATATCCGCTTGGCGCAGGAATCCCTGGGCAAAACCTTGGCCCTTGCAGGTCCGGACACCGACGCCTTGGATGGCGACCACCGTGACAACGCGGGCAAGGGTGTCCATTTCAGCGCCAAGGGCCAAAGCGAACACGCCAGATTGTGGTCGGAGGCGGTGGGTCCGTGGTTAACTCGCCAAACGGGTGAGACCTGGCCGGGCCGCAGGGGGCCTGGCGCCGTGAGCATGGCGCCGGGCGGCCGGTTCCGGCAGCATGCCATGGACAGGCCGCGTCCGCCGGTCGTGACCCCTCCCGAAGCTGGCAAGGCTCCTTCCGACGCCATCGTCCTCTTTGATGGCAAGGACCTTGGCGCCTGGAAGACCGACAAATTGCGCGACGGCAAGGATGCCGCTCCATGGAAGGTTGCCGATGGAATCTTCGAGGTCGTGCCGCGCACCGGCCCGATTGTCACCCGGGAAGCTTTCGCGAATTGCCAGATCCACATTGAGTACCGCCCGCCCGCCGTGGTGACCGGCCGCGGCCAGGGGCGCGGTAATTCGGGATTCTTCCTTGTCGGCCATCCGGAGATCCAGGTGCTTGACTCATTCGAGAACGACACCTACCCGGACGGGCAGGCGGCCGCCATTTACGGGCACTACCCTCCGCTTGTGAACGCCAACCGCAAGCCCGGCGAATGGAATACCCTGGATATCGTTTTCGTCTCCCCCGTCCTTGACGGCAGGGGCAAGGTTGTCAAGAAGGCCCGCTACACCGTGTTTCACAACGGATTGCTGGTTCACCATGATGTGGAGGTGCCCGGGTCGGCGGTGGCCAGCCCGATTTCCCTGCAGGACCACGGAAATCCGGTGGGTTTCCGCAATATCTGGGTTCGTCCGGCCCGCGATTACGACAATCCGTGAGTCGCGACCCGCGGCCCAAGCAAGCCAAACAGCGCCTTGATGTGCCCGGGAGTCGCGCCGCAGCAACCCCCGATATGGGTGGCTCCGGCCTCGACGCAGCGTAGCGCCATCCCGGCCCACTCATCCGGGGCAAGCCCGCAGGAGGCCGGACGGGCGACAATGGGCAGGCTTGTGGCGCGCCTGAGCCATCCGACAGCCCGCGGATGAACCTCCGCATGGCCGTCCCATCCGCAGTTGAACCCCACCGCCGCGGCGGCATGCTCGTGGGCGAAGCGGGCCACTTCGGAAATCGTCCAACCGCCGAGCGTGCGGGTGCCGCATTTCCCCAGGCAGAAATTCAAGATGATCGGCGCTAGCCTGGGGAAGGAAAGCCAGGGCAGCAAATCGGATCCCGACCAGGTCTCGAAAAGGATCGCATCGGCTTCCTCGAGCCTCCCCCACCAGGCCGGAGGTGAATTGGGCGCCGGCGAGGCGGGGCCGACGCTGGCCCAGACTTCTCCATGCCGGCGGGCCAGCGAGATCGCGCGGGCCATGATCTCCGATGCCAGGGGTTCCCGCTCGCCGGCCAGGAGGAAGGTGTTCGTGGTGGCCACGCGGGCCCCCGACTCGGCATGGCCGCGGTGGACCTCTTCCACCGCGACGGGATTTTCAAGGCAGGCCCGATGCAAGCGATCGGGCCGGACGACTCCGGCCGCCAAAAGCATCGAGCCCATGGCCCCGTCAAGGACCACGGGCGCGCGATGGATTGCAAGGGCTTGTCGGCCCATCTTCTCGTGGTCAGTTCACGGGGGCGGGCCGCGGCGAGGCGTCGGCCTTGTCAAGGCCGAGGGCGTAGCGAAGTCCGCCGCGGATGTGCTTCAGGAACAGCGGGTTGGCCCAGACTTCCTCGCGGTGGCCAAGGGCGGTGTAGAAAACCCTTCCCTTGCCATAGTCGCGAACCCATGCCAAGGCATGGTCGTCATCCTGCCGGTGCACGCCCGACTTGCGGCCCTCGACCTGCTTCTTGAGCTTCTCGGCCTCATCCTTTTTTCCCGAGTCGGCCAGTTGCTTGATCCTCGCCGGCAGGTCATTCCTGGACTTCTCGATCTGGGCAAGTTCCTCAAGCCGACGCTCCTTGGCCCAGGCCGGGTCGATCCGCATGATAACCCTGAGCTTGGACCGGTCGTACGGCGTGCGGAACTGGTAAAGCTCATCGGTGATCTCGAACGAGGCGCCGAGCTCCTTCGTGGCGGGGTTCGCGGGATCCTCAACCAGCACCTTGACCTTGGTGTGCCACGGGTGGCCGTCGAAGTAGGCGCCGATCAGGTTGCCATAGTCGGGCCACTGGTAGAAGGTGTCGGTGGCGCAATGGCTGCCCGAGAATCCCTTGCCGGATCGCACATAAGAAAGCAGGTCGGCCTTCTGCGTTTCCGAGAGGGGCAGGTTTCCGGTGGTGTAGAAGAAGACGGCGTCGTATTTCGCCAGGTTTTCCGCGGTGATTTCCTTGCGGCTGTCCTGTGAGCAGACGGCCTCGAAATCGCCGGTTTCATTGCCGAGCTTGGTCAGCGCCTTTTCCACCGAGCAGAAAGTGTCGGGCGCGGGGCGCTTCACCACCGAGTGGACGAATCCCTTCGACTCCGTGATGACAAGCAACTTGGGTTTGCGGGCATCCTGGGCGTGGACGGCGCCGGCGAAGAGAAATGCCGCCACGGCGGCCATCGAACGGAACAACATGGGGCACTCCGGGTGGGATGCGGGCGATGATCAAGACCGGATTCCACGATAACCCGGCGTCAAGGGCGAGGCAAACCGGCTCATCAGCCTGGAAAGCGCGGTTCAGGAACCTTGGCGAAGCGGATGGCGCGCGCCTGCTTGATCAGGTTCCGGGGCGTGATTTCCGACGGGCGCATCCTCAAGGCCAGGTCGGCGAGGCGCTCGGTTTCCGCGGCGTCGCGGGAGAGGGCGAGGCGGGCCTTTTCCAGCAGGTCCTGGTACCGGCATTCCTCGAGCATTTCCATCACGCGGGAGTCACCCGGAAAAAGCGACAGGGCGTTCTCAAGCATGGGCAGGGCCTGGCCGTAACGCTTGGCGCCGTGAAGGATCTTGGCGTCGGCGAACACCTTCTGGAATTCCTGGGCCTTCTGGCCGAGGCTGTCGGCTTGCTTCCTCGATTCGAAGAACGCCTGCCGGGCGAACGGGTCGGTATTGTTCGATTGGGCGAGTGCGTTCTGGAACGCCTCCATGGCCATGAAGGGGTTGCCGGAGGCAAGCGCCATCCGGCCCTGGGCCATCCAGTTTTGGTATTTCGGATCGGATATGAACGGATTGTTCATGTTCTGCGTGACCGCCATGCGCTGCTGGGCGTCGGCCATGAGGCGGCGGACCTGCTGGTTGCGGGGGCTGAGGAAGTCGGCGTCGATGAGCCTATAGAACGCCTCCGAGGGCTTGTTCTGGGCGAGCATCGCCTGGGCGTTGCGGATGATCTGGGTGACGGTGTTGTCGAGGTCGCGGCGGTCGTTGCGGACCTGGTCCTGGAGCCGGCGCGGTTCGCGCTCGTCGGGGAACAGCCGCGCGGCCCGCTGGAACGCCGCGTCGGCGTCCTCAAAGCGGCGGTCGCGCAAGGCCTTGCGACCGTCGTCAAGGTGAACCAAGTACTGCAGCCTTTTCTCCTCAAGGGCCTCGAGCGACTTGAGACCGGCGATCGCCTTCTGCTGGCCGGCGCGCGCCCCGGCGTTGTCGGGGATGACGGCGAGGACCGCCTCGAAGTCACGCAGCGCCTCGCCCCACCGCTCGCCCGCGAGGTGCGCCTCGCCGGCGCGCAGGCGGACCGCCGCCGACTCACGGCTTTGCCCCGACCTTTCCTTGCGCAGGAGCGCCTCATGCTCCTTCGCGAGGTCTGGGTTTTCCGGATCCAGCAGGGCGGCCCGCTCCACGGCACCCCGCGCCGCCACCAGGTCGTCCGCGGCGAGACCCTTGCGCGCCATTTCCAGCGCCAGTCCGAACGCCGCCTTGCGGTCCATCGCGGCTTGCCTCAAGGCCTGCTCCCGGGCCGCCGCGATTTCCACCGCGGCCTTGGCCTTTTCCTTGGTTGCCGACATCTCCACCAGGCCGCTGATCACCTCATCGGGAACCTGCCTCAGCCGGGCATGCTCACGGAACCTGGCCATGGCGACTTCAGAATTGCCCGATGCCAGGGCCTCGCGGCCTTCCCGCAGGCTGCGCTCCAATTCCCTGGAATTGTCGGGAGCCGCTTCCGGAGCCATCGCGGCAACGGCATCGGTTTCTCCCGGCGCCAGCATCGTTTGAGAAATGGTCATCTGCCTGCGCGCCACAAGGCCGGCCAAGGCGGCCAATAGCGCCAACGCGAGAACACCGAGGCCGATTATCGGCAGCCTCGACCTGGGGGCGTTTCCTTGGACGCTGATCACCGGGACGGACTGGAGGATGAAATGATGGTCGCACAGCGGGCAGCGGGCCTTGTCGCCCGGGCGGCCGCCACTCGGGAAGAAAACGGGTGAGTCGCACTCCGGACAAGGCACTTGTGGAATCGACATGGCCATCTCCCGCGCGATGGTGATTCGCCAGTATAACGCCCGATCCGCCATGAATTGCGGGCCGATCAAGCGGGTTTGAAAATCCAGCCGAGAAGAAGGTCGCTTCCGTCCCGCTGACGCCGCATCCCGGCATGTCCGCCAACACTGGCGGTCGAGTCCAATTTCCTCGCCGCTTGTTCTCCGGGCGTCCTCACCAACATTCGGCACGACCAATCGCCGGGTTGGCCCTCGATCCAGGCAAGCCACGGAAACTTGGCGAATGGAGCCGTCCATTCCGGGTTTTCAGCCCCGGGAAAGCCAATCGCGGCCCATCGCCTCGGCGTTTCGGGAAGATTTCCAGCTGAAACCATCCAGAACAAAACATGGGGAGGCAGCCTGCTTGCGGCCAGGCGCGCCAGGGGTGGGGAATCCTCAGGCGGCCGGGAGGATGGACCTCGCGCCAAGGTGGTTTCCCCGCCGTTTGCCACCAAAAGACACCAGGGACCATCACCGGGGTCGGCGTTCTCAACGGCCCAGGGAGTACCGGGCACTTGCGACCTCGCGCCGGTAAGGCAGCATGCGTAGAGGGTTTGGGAACTGACATGCCCCAGCATCGGGTCTGTCGGGCCAGGTTTCAGGTCATGGCTCCGCCGGCCCCGAACCGTCGACCAGGCGAATATTCCCGCGACCAGGGCCGATGATGCCATCAGGCCCCCGACGGCAAGCGCCGTGCGCCGGGTGGCTGGCCGGCTGGATCGCTTTTCCGGCTCATTCGTCATGGATGCTCCCGCTGAATCAAGGCGGCAGGTTCCAGCGCCACCGGTTCTTCCTTAACATTAGGTCATCGGGGCGGCATTGTTCGCTCTCCCGCCCAAGGGGGGATTTGCCTTGCCAGTTTGCATGCGGCTGCGCCGGATCGTCCTGTGCGAAAACCAGGACGCCCATTCCATCACGCTCATGGAGGTGGATGGCACGAGGCATTTCTCCATGGTGGTGGGACTCTTCGAAGCCAGAAGCATCGACCACCGCGTTCGCAAGATCCAGACACCCCGGCCCCTCACGCATGACCTCATCGGCGGGGTGATCGACATCCTCGGGGGAGAGACCCAGGATGTGATCATTCATGAATTGCGCGAGGGAACCTATTTCGCCCGCATCCGCATTCGCCGCGAAGGCGAGATGTTCGAGGTTGACGCCCGGCCCAGCGACGCGATCGCCTTGGCTGTCACGCTTGACGTGCCGATTTATGTCGAGGAAAGCGTGATTGAGGAAGCCAACTCCCTGTAGCCGATCCGTTGGTTGACTCTGGGCCGGTTGGGCTGGTTTTCTGTTTCGCCAGTGATTATGAGGCAGCTTACGAGTGACCGTCTAGGTTCGCCGTGACGCGAACCATGGGGGTATTCCATGCCTGTCTCCAACTCGGCCCGCATCCACCCGACCGCCCTGGTTTCGCCTCACGCCCATGTGGGCGATGACTGTGAGATCGGCCCGTTCTGCATTCTTGAGGGAAGGGTGAGGCTGGGTTCCGGCTGCGTTGTCAGGCCGCACGCCGTGCTCGTCGGCCCCCTGGAAATGGGCGAAGGCAACACCGTCTACAGCGGGGCGATCCTCGGCGAGGTGCCGCAGCACCTCAAGTTCGGTGGTGAGGAAACCCGCACGGTGATCGGCAGCAACAACATATTCAGGGAAAATGTGACGGTTCACCGCGGCACGACCGAGCGGTTCGAGACCCGCATCGGAGACAACAACTTCTTCATGGCCGGCAGTCATGTCGCCCATGACTGCATCGTCGGCAACAAGTGCATCCTTGCCAATGGCGCGCTGATGGGCGGGCACTGCCAAATCGAGGACGGGGTTTTTCTTTCCGGAAACAGCGCGATTCATCAGTATTGCCGTGTGGGCCGCCTCGCGTTGCTCAGCGGCGTTTCCTCCTCGACGAAGGATGTCCCCCCGTTCATCATCCAGCAGCACATCAATCATGTGTGCGGCATCAATGTGGTGGGGATGCGGCGCGCGGGAATCCCGAACTCGGGAATCGATGCCGTGCGCAGGGCTTACGCCATCATCTACCGCGACGGCGGCAACCTCTCGACGGCGCTTGAGAAGGCCGAGTCCGAACTCGGGGATGTCGATGTCGTCGCCGAAATGATCGCCTTCATCCGCTCGGCCGGAAGGGGCATCAACATGACATTCAACGCCCAGCAATCCGATCGCAAGGCGGCCTAGCGCTGGCTGATGACTTGGGCCAATAGCTCGGGGCTGTCCTGCGAGATGATGTGACTGATCCGGTCCTCGGGCAGCTTGAGGCCCTTGAGGGCCTGCTCGGCCTGCTTCCAAAGCTTGGCCCTTTCCTTCCCTTGCGCCAGATAGAGTTCCGTCACCAATTCACCCAGTTTTTGCAACGCGATCGTCTCGCGATTGTCATAAAACCGCTTGATGATGCCCTGCTGGTGTCGCGAAAATTCGTCCATGCCCACGGTTTTTGATCTCCTGTTTGACGCTGCCTTACGGGAAATCCCTTCCGACGGACGAAAAACAATCATTTTCATATTATAACCCAAATATCAACAACGATGGCCCTTCAGGTGCGGGATGCGAGCAGTTGTCCAGCGGGTCAGCCGGGCCCGCGTAAAGGTTGGAGGCGAGGAAGTCGGGGCGATAGGTCCCGGTCTGCTGGTGCTGGTCGGGGTGCACAAGTCCGACAGCGCGGTGCAAGCGAAGTGGCTTGCCGGCAAAATAACGAACTTGCGGATTTTTGCCGATGACGCGGGCAAGATGAGTCTCGATGTGAGGCAGTTGGAACGATCCGTCCTGGTGGTGAGCCAGTTCACGCTGCATGCGGATTGTGAGAAAGGCCGGCGGCCGAGCTTTGTCGACGCCGCTCCCCCAGCCCTCGCGGAACCGCTTTATGAACGGCTGGTGCTCGAATTCAAGGCGCTCGGCGTTCCGGTGGCGACGGGTCGATTCCGCGCCGACATGGAAGTGGAACTGGTCAACGACGGGCCGGTCACCCTGGTGATCGACTCGCCCGTCGCGGAGGGGGCCGCAACCCCGGGGGAGGCGACATGAGCCTGAGACAACTCTTCGCGACGAAATCGCTCGAGCATGTGATGGGGGAGCTTGAGTCGGGCGAGCGGCTCAAGCGGGCGCTGGGCCCTTGGTCGCTGGTCGCCTTGGGCATCGGCGCGATCATCGGCACGGGCATCTTCGTGCTGGTGGGCAAGGCCGCGCGCGACACGACCGGTCCGGCCCTGATGCTTTCGTTCGTCGTGGCCGGTTTGGCGTGCATCTTCGCCGCCCTTTGTTACGCGGAATTCGCCTCGATGGCTCCGGTTGCGGGCAGCGCCTACACCTACGCCTACCTCACGCTCGGGGAATTGATGGCATGGATCATCGGCTGGGACCTGGTCTTGGAATACGCCGTGGCCAGTTGCACCGTCGCGCATGGATGGTCGAAGTATTTCCAGGACTTGCTGAAGATAGGTGGAGTCGGCCTGCCCGCTTTCCTGGGAGATGCCCCGCTGGGTGTGCATGAAGGGGGCATCGTCACCACGGGCCACTGGCTGGACTTGCCGGCCTTCGTGATCGCCATCATCGTCACGGCCATTCTCGTCAGGGGCATCCGCGAGAGCGCGATCCTCAACGGGATCATGGTGGCGGTGAAACTCGGGGTTGTCCTTTTCGTGATCTTCGCCGGCCTCCCGTATGTCAGGATGAGCAACTGGACGGACAATTTCGCCCCTTATGGCTACGGGGGCGTGAGCTTCTTCGGGCACCTTGTCTGGGGCGAGGTGAACCCGATGACAAAACTTCCCGCGGGCGTCATGGCCGGGGCGGCGCTGATTTTCTTCGCCTACCTCGGCTTCGACGCGGTTTCCACCAACGCCGAGGAGGCCAAGAACCCTTCCCGCGACCTGCCCATCGGAATCATCGGCTCCCTCTTGGTGTGCACCGTGCTTTACATCGCCGTGGCGGCGGTGCTCACGGGCATGGTGCCCTACGCCGAGATCCAGAAGGAGGCTCCCGTGGCCAACGCCTTCGAGCATGTGGGATTCCAAGGAGCCAGGCTGCTGGTCTCGATCGGCGCGATCACCGGAATCACCTCGGTGCTGCTGGTGATGATGTGCGGCCAGCCGAGGATTTTCCTGGCCATGGCGCGCGACGGGCTTTTGCCCAGGTCTTTCTTCAGCGACATTCACCCGGTGTTCAAGACTCCATGGAAATCCACGATCATCACCGGGCTGATCGTGGCCTTGGGAGGCAGCCTCCTGCCACTTGACCTGCTCGCCGAACTGACGAACATCGGCACGCTGTTCGCATTCGTGGTCGTTTGCGCGGCCGTCCTGGTTCTTCGCGTGACGCATCCGGACACGCCCCGCGGGTACAAGGCTCCTTTCGGGTTGGCGACGCCGATCCTGGGAATCGCCCTGTGCCTGCTCCTGATGTTCTCGCTGGGCTGGGAGAACTGGTTGCGGCTGTTCATCTGGCTGGCGATCGGGTTGGCCATTTACTTCTGCTACGGGATCCGCCACAGCCGGCTCAGGCTTCAGCAGGCCGCCCAAGGGCACTCCCGGTGACCTGCCAAACCGCCGGGGACGGCTTCCAACGCCGCATCGGCCTGTTCACCGCCACGATGCTTGTGGCGGGAAACATGGTCGGATCAGGCATCTTCATCGTTTCGGCCGACATGGCGCGCGATGTCGGCGGGGCGGGCTGGCTGCTTGTGCTGTGGTTGCTCACGGGCCTCATGACGATCCTGGGAGGCTTGTGCTACGCCGAGCTGGCGGGAGCGTTTCCCAAGGCCGGCGGCCAGTATGTGTTTCTCAAGGAAGCGTTCAGCCCGTTGTGGGGCTTTCTTTACGGCTGGAGCGCCTTCACGGTGATCCAGTGCGGGTCGATCGCCGCCGTGGCCGTCGCTTTCACGAAGTTTTTGGGCGTGCTGGTTCCCTTCCTGGGAGCGGGGTCGGAGGCCATTCTCCTCAAGGTTCCGATGGAGGTGAACATACCGCTGCAACTGCCATGGATGCCCGAACCCGTGACCATTTTCGAAAGGCAGTTCTTCACGATCACCACCGGCCAGTTGATCGCCACCGGAATCATCATCCTGCTGACATTCATCAACTGCCTCGGGGTGTCCCAGGGAGCCCTGGTTCAGAATGTGTTCACGGTGGCCAAGTTGCTCGCGCTCACGCTGGTCATCGTCATGGGCTTGGCCGTCGCCATCGATTGGTCGGTCGTGCGGGCGAACCTTGGCGGGGCCTGGGTTCCGGCGCTCGACACGGCCCGCGTCGGCAGGACGATGATGCTCACCGACATGGGGCCCCACGCCGCCTTCGCCCTGGTGGCGGGCGCCGCGATGGTCGGGTCGCTGTTCTCGGCCGACGCCTGGGCCAATGTCACGCTCACGGCCGGGGAGGTCCGCAATCCCGGGCGGAACATGCCGTTGAGCCTGGTCCTGGGAACATCGATGGTGATCGCGCTCTACATCCTCTGCAACTTGGCCTACATGGCGGTGTTGCCCGTCAGCGGCGACGAGGCGCTGGCCGCGCAACTCAAGGAGCAGGCGGAAAGGGAACCAGCCCGCACGGGGTCGATCTATCGCGGAAAGGCCCGTGAGCTTGGAATCAGCCAGGCCCAGGACGATCGTGTCGGGACGGCGGTGATGGATGTGGCATCCCCGGGCTGGGGCCGGGTGGCGATGGCGTGCGGCATCATGGTGAGCACCTTCGGGTGCGTCAACGGCATGATCCTCGTCACCGCGCGGCTTTACTGGGCCATGGCCCGTGACGGCCTGTTTTTCAGGGTGGCCGGAACGCTCAACGCGCGCGGGGTTCCCCAGGCGTCGCTGGTCATGCAGGCGAGCTGGTCGATCGTGCTTGTGTTCAGCGGCACCTACAGCGAACTGCTCGACTATGTGATCTTCGCCTCCCTGCTGTTCTACGCGATCACGGTCGCCGGATTGGTGGTCCTGCGCATCCGCCAACCCGGGCTGGAGCGGCCCTACCGGGTCCCCGGCTTCCCCCTTGTGCCGATCGTTTATTTCATCCTGTGCCTGCTGATGATGGTCACGCTGCTGGTGGCGCGTCCGGAATACACCTGGCCGGGGCTGATTCTCGTGGGGCTGGGAATTCCGGTATACTTTGGCTGGAAGGCGGTCCGCCCCGCCGGCGCGACCGGATCCTGAAATCCGAAAGTGGCGCCAACTTGCCTTCCCGGGCCGTTGACAGATGGCGACGGCCTTTCGGAAAATCAGTGTGAAGCGAAACTTACCGCCCTGGTGAAGCCATGGACCGACCCGGAACCGAACGAACCAGCCGCGACGGCTTGCTTTTGCTGGTTGCCGTGTCGGTGGTCGGGGCTGTCTGCATTCCCCTTTGGTACCACTGGTTCGGCCAGGAGGCCCTCGAGGGGGGCACCAAGTGGGACAGGGAAAGGCTGGCCCGCCTTTTCCTGGGCCCTGAACAGATCGCCTGCTATGCCGCGTTCCTATGGGCGTTGTTGCTGCTGGCTTCCCGCTGGCTTGAGGTGGGAAGGCAGCGTCGCGCCTTTTCGGTCGACTGGCTGCCAACCGATCCCGGTGTGCGGATTCTGCCCGAAGATGCCTTCGACCTGCTTCGGCGCACGGAACAGCGCATGGCCCGGCATGGAAACAGCCTTCTTGGCAACCAGTTGCGGCTTTCCCTGACCAAGTTCGCCGCGAGCCGCTCCGGCCGGGATGTGGGGGAGACGGTGCGGGCCCAGGCGGAAACCGACCTGGGCCGGTATGTCTCGGGAATGGCCACCGTTCACTACCTGGCTTGGGCCCTTCCGGCCATCGGCTTTTTGGGCACGGTCCGCGGGTTGGCCAGCAGCCTTTCACTGGGCGGGCTTTCCGGCCTCGACGCCGAGTCGGTTGGTGAACGGTTGGGGGAGGCGACTCGGCACCTCAATGTCGCCTTCGACTGCACCCTGGTGGCCTTGGCCCTCAGCGTCGTGCTCATGTTCCTGCTGAGCGCCGTCCAGCGCGACCAGGAGGAAGTCGTCCTTGATGGCCAGCAGTACTGCCTCGAATATCTGGTGACCAGGCTTTACGAGGCCGAACCGGGTGACCGCCACCGGGCTTCGCTGCCTTGGGAAGTCCACTCCCGGGGGTGATGAATCTTGGGCAGCGGCATCGCGCTTCACCTCGACGCCACCCGCGCCCGCGCCGCGTGCCTTGGGCCTTCGGGGGCTTTAGTGCAGGCGCTTGATTCCTCGGGGATGGCGAATATCCCGATGGTGGTCGCTGAGGGGGGCCGCGGAGGGGTGCTTTGCGGTCGCCAAGCCGTGGCGGCCATGCTCGAACAACCATCCCGGGCCGCCGGTTCCTTCCTGCACCTGCTGGGGATTCCCGGAGCCAATGTCCTGGGCGCCGATCCGCACCGCCTGCTTGAGGCGGCGGTGGAACCCCTGGGTCGAATCGGCAGGCGCGATTCCGCGGTATGCCTCGCGGCGCCCGGCTATCTCGACGACACGGCTCTCACCGCCGCCGCGAAGGCCGTTGAATCGGCCGGTTGGAAGGTGCGAGTCGCGGCGCCATCGGCCCTGGCGCTGTGGGCCGCGGCGCGTTCCCAGGCCTCCGCTCCCACGGGAATCGTTTGCGAGTGTGATGACCGGGCGCTGACCCTGACGGTGGTCGAGGAGCACGGGAGTTGGGTGAGAGTCGGATGTTCGAGGGTTCTCCGGCCATTGGCGCTGCCCGCGTGGCGCAAGGCGATTGTCTCGGGGATGGCCGACGCCGTGATCCGCGAATGCCGCCGGGATCCCAGGGCCACGCCGGGCCTGGATGGAGCACTTTCCCGTCAGGCCATGAGATGGCTTGACGAGGACTCGCCCCCGCCCCGTTCGGCCACGCTTGAGCTGGCCGCGGCGGAATGGTCGGTGAAGTTGCCCGTGACCAGGGAGATGACAACCCGGTGGTGCGCCCCTCTCCTGAGGTCGTTGCAGGCGGCGGTGTCCGAATTGCAGGCCTTGTGGCCCGTCAAGGCGCTGGTGCTGGGATCCACCGCGAACCTTCCCGGAGTCGCGCTTCTGGCGGAGGCGCTGCATGAGAACTGGCTGGGCCCGCTCGACGCCAACGGTCCCCTCCTGGCCCAACTGGATTGGCTCGAGGCGCTGGGCCGCGACAAGGCTTCCGCCGGCCTCTGGCGCGAGGCGCCGCTTCCCGAGGCCATGGCGGGTTCCGCCGGGCGGTGCCTCCCATGAGGTTGCGACACCGCTTGCCCGGGGTTTTCGGGCTGTACATGGTTGATGTCCTCTGCTGCTCGCTTGGTTGCGTGATCCTGCTTTGGCTTTCCAACGACTACAAAAACGCCCTCCAGGCGCGGCACATCGGCGAGCAGAAGGCCAGGCTGGAGACGCTGGCCGGGGAACAGAGGCTTCGGGAAAAGGATCTCCTGCGGACCAGGCAGGAACTTGCCGAACGGGAGCGTCAGGCTGAGCGTCTTTCGGGTGAATTGGCGGTTCGCCGAGGGGAACTCGACAAGTTGGGCAAGGACTTGTTCGGCCTGCAGGACCGCCTGAGGATCACCGACAAGGACCGCATGGACGCCCGCGCGTCTCTCGAGCGGACGAAAAAAGACCTTGAGGATGAAACGAAGCTGAAAACGGAGCAGGCCACGATGGCGCGCGAACTCGCGGCGAGGCGAGCGGAGGCCGAGGCCAAGCTGGCCGCCCTGGGAAAGCAAATGGAGGCGCGCGGAGCGCTCTTGGCCGAACGGGAAGCGGCGGCCAAGGGCCTGATGGGCGATAAGGAAAGCCTTGAGAAGAAATTGTCGGCGCTGATGGAGGGCAAGTCCGCTTCCGACGGGAAGATCGCCTTGTTATCGCGCGAGATTGATGAGCGCGCCGGCCAGCTTGCCAGGAAGGACGCGATGCTGCGGGAGTTGTCGACGGACAAGGCTGGCTTGGATAAGAAGATGAACGCCGCCACTTCCAGGGCCGAAGGGCTGGAAAAAGCGCTCGCTGATGCCATCTCCTCCGCCAAGGCGGGCAAGGACGCCATCGCTTCCATGACCGCGGCGGGACAGAAGGCCGGCATCGACCTTGAGGCGCTCAGGCGCAAGGTCGCGATGCTGGAAGGCGCGCTCGTGGCCGAGACGGCTTCACGGAAGGCCGCCGAGGGCAAAAGCGGCTCGGCGTCCATGGAACGGGAGCGCGCGGAAAAGGAAATGAAGGACCTCGCCGTGAGGCTTGCCAGGCTTCAGCAGGCCGCCGGAACGAGGTTCGCCGGGGTTCAGCTCACCGGCAGGCGCGTGGTTTTGGTGGTCGATGCCTCCGGCAGCATGGAACTGATCCGTTCCGATACCGCCGCTCCGGGAAAGTGGCCCGAGGTCGGTCGCGTCGCCGGCCTGATCCTCGACAGCCTCCCGGAACTCGAGAAGTTCCAGGTGGTGGTATTCTCGGAATCGGCCCGTTGGCTTCTGGGTGCTTCAGGTTGGATCGATTACGACCGGGAGACCAGCAGGGCCAAGGTTGTCGAGGCTCTTTCCCGGGTGCAACCCAAGGGAGGCACCAACCTTTACGAGGCATTCCAAACCGCCTTTACCCTGAGGTCGCAGGGAATGGATGCCGTTTACCTGCTCTCCGACGGGTTGCCAAACCAGGGCGAGGGCCTGAACGAAAGGCAGCGGGAGTCGCTGCGCGAGCAGGAAAAAGGCGAGATCCTCGGGCAGTTCCTCAGGCGCAAGCTGCGCGCGGAATGGAATGCCGAGTCGCCGGTTCAACCGGTCGTGCGCGTGAACACGATCGGCTTCTTTTACGAGAGTCCGGAACTCGGCGCCTTCCTGTGGGCCCTGGCGCGCGAGAATCGCGGCAACTTTGTCGGCATGAACAATCCCTGACGGCCTCCGGAGCATTTCCTTGAGCCACAATCCCGCGCCCGCCTTCTCGACGACGGATCCCGAAAGACATCCGCTACGCCTCCCGCGGGGCAGCATCCGGGCCCTGCTCACCTGGCTGATCCTTGGCATCGTCGCGTGGGATGTGACCCGGCCAGTGCCGGATGGCGACCATGGCAAGCAACTGGATGTCCTGTGGTCGGAGTGCCTGATCATCGCCCTTGCCGGATATTTCACATCGCGCAGGTTTGTGAGCCTTCCTCCCGATGTGCTGGCCAAGCTGGAAATGGAAGGGGTTCTGGCCCGGGACAGGAGTGTTTTCCATGGTCCGCTGATGCGCCTGTTGCTGGTGGCGGCGTTTGCCGGGCTGGGTTATTACCTCTACCACCACGGGCGGCTTCTGGAATCGAAGGCCACCCAGGTGCTGGGACTGGCCAGCGCCTTCCTGGTGGGCGCGGTGACAAGGCCCATTTTGGCCTGGCTGTTCAAGGGTGGCGGCAAGCGCTGGGGAGACCTGTGGGAGGATGCGAAGGCCATCAGCGCGCTGATGGCCGTGCTGGCCTGCGGGGCCATCCAGTTTGCCGAGGGACCGGCGGCCCTTCCGGAATGGGCCACCAGCCTCACGGTCTGGCTCGTGCTGTTTTACTTCGGTTCGCGCTGAACCGCCGCCGGCTTTTCCTCCAGCAGGGCCACCACGGCCTTTTCGAGGGCCTCGCCCCTCAGGTTCTTGTGCCTGATAACCCCCGACTTGTCGATCACATAAATGGTCGGGAAGAACCGGATGTTCCACTCGCGCAGGAACCCGTTGCGGCCCGCGAACCAGTGCACCCATGGCATGGGTTCCTTGGCCAGGAATCCGCGAAGCGTTTCCACCTTTTCGTCACCCGAGACCGAGATCAGCGTGAAGGGCTTGTCCTTGAGGCGCTCGACCATTTCCCTTTCATGGGGAATCATCGCCCGGCATGGTCCGCACCAGGTGGCCCAGATGTCGATCACCACCACCTTGCCCCTGTAGGCTTTCAGGTTGTCGTCGGAAAGGGTTGACCCATCCCCGAGTTTCGGGCACTTGACATCCGGCGCTTCCCGCCCGAGTCCCAGGTTCCTGATCTCGAACAGCAAGCCCTTGGCCTGGTCGGCGACTTTCCTTCCGCGCGGATCGGTGATATCGCCGTACTCCTTCTCGGCGAGGGTCAGGGCTTTTTCCGCCTCGGCCTCGGCCCGCGAGGACTCCTTCGGGTCGATCCCGGCGGCGCTGGCTTGCCTGAGCCAACTGTTGCCGAGGGCCAGCAGGGCCATCGACTTCGTTTCGCGGCCGGCCTTGGGGTTGTCGATGATCGCCTGGCAAGTCGCGCGGCCTTCCGAACCAGCGGCGTTGGCGATGAAGTCCAGCATCGTGCCCAACCTGGGGTTCTCGACATGGTCGCGAACCATGATCGAGCGCGCCTCGTCACCCACGGCGGAACCGGGTGAGGCCATTTGCGCCGCCATGACCAAGGCGTCGAACGCGGCGGGATCCTTCGGGTCGGCCTTGGCCAGTGCGAGGGCGTCCTTGGCGAACGGATCACGGGGCGGCATCGCCTTGATAAGAGCCGCTTTTTCCTCCTGCGTGGGCGCCGCCTGGTAGCGCTTCATGAATTCAGCCTGCTGCTTTTGGAATTCACCCCGCAATTCAATGAGCTTGGCCGCGGTCGGGCTGGAAGGCTTTTCCGCTTGGCGAGGCGTCCCGTTTCCCGCGGCGGGCTTAATGATCGGCTTGGCCGGAACCGTACCGGCCTTGGGTTGGTCCTGCGAGGCAACGAGCGCGGCGCAGGCGATCAGGATGACGCTTTTCATCTCAGGCTCCCGAAGTTTTAATCGTTATTTTCCTTGATAACCCATGGCTCGTTCCGCGTCAGCCTGATTTTTCCCTCATTTTCATCTTTTCGGCCTGTTGGCCGGCTTGTTTCCAAGATGCGGTGAGCCTATAAGCCGCATTCGTTTTTTCGTGTCCCGAATCAGGGTTGCCGATGAACCGGGCGGTGGATTGGCTTGGTTGGCTGGCGATGGCCATGGCGAGGATGGGCCGCGGAAGGCCCGGAATCGTGCTGGCCATCGCGGGATTGATCAGTTTGGCCTGCCTCGTTCATGCCTGGGCCAGCCTCAGATTCCTCACCAGCCGGCACGACATGATCAGCCCGTCCAAGGAAGTGCAGAGGCGCTGGAAGGCCCATCTGGCGCGGGTGGGCGGCACAGAAGACGACATGGTCGTCGTGTTTGCCGGCGAAAATGAGGAGGCCATGAGGCCGGCGGTGGATGACCTCGCGGCTTGCCTTCGTGATGAGCCCGGCAGGTTTCGCCGGGTATGGCATGAGGCCGACCTTCGCCCGCTCGCCGACAGGGCGCTTCAACTCGCGCCGGCGGAAAAACTGGCGGCGATCCTCGGGCAGGTCCGCTCGATGCGGCCCCTGCTGGAGTTGCCGTTGGCTTGGAATCTCTTCACCCTCCAAAACCTCGTTTACGAAACCCGGATGCGCCTCAAGGGCGTGACTTCCGAAGCCGACCTTTCGCGCCGGGACCGGGCCAGCCGCAAGCCCGGTGCCGAGGCCGACGCCACCGTGCTGGATGGCTTCATTCTCATCCTTGAATCGGCGGCGGCTTCCCTTCGCACGGGAAAGCTTGCCGGGTCGCCATGGCCCGCCGACGATGATCCCCGCGCGGCGCTGCTTCGCCGTCCGGGCCTCCTGGCGGCGCCGGGAGGCAAGCTCGCGTTCGTGCTGGCCAGCCCCGTGCCTGATGAATCCAACAGGCTCGACGCCAACAAGGCCTCGGTGGCAAGGCTCAGGGTCATTGTTGAACAGGTTCGCCTCCGTCATCCCGGTTCGGAGATCGGCGTCACCGGTTTGCCCGTGCTCGAGAATGACGAGATGGAGGCATCGCAGGCGGATACCACGCGCTCGAGCTGGATCGCCTTCGCCGGCGTGCTGGGCCTCTATGTTTTCGTGTTCCGCACCTGGCGGGCGCCGCTCATCAGCGCGATTCCGCTCCTTGTCGGCACGGTCATGGCGCTGGGATGGGCCACGCTCACGGTCGGTCACCTGAACCTGCTGTCGGCGACTTTCGCGGTCATGCTTATCGGCATGGGTGATTACTCGGTCCTTTATGTCAGCCGTTACCTTTCGGAGCTTTCCCGGGGAGCCGGGCATGAGGAGGCGCTGGATGTCACCGCCGGATCGCTTGGAGCGAGCATCGCCACGGCCGCGCTGACCTCGTCGCTGGCATTCATGGCGGCCCTGCTGTCCGACTTCCGCGCCGTGGCCGAGTTGGGCTGGATCGCCGGGTGGGGCCTGGTTTTTTGCGCCGGGTCGGCGCTGGCGATTGTGCCGGCCCTGCTGTCGTGGCTGAGGCCCCTTCCGCCACCATGCCCCGAGCCATCGGCCAATCTTTCCTGGAACCCGCAGGCCTTGGCGCCATTGGCCGCGCTTGTCGCGGCGATTTGCGCCGTTGGAATGCTCTGGCTCCGTTACGACCACAACCTTCTGCGCTTGCAGTCACCTTCGCTCCCGAGCGTGGCCTGGGAGCATCGTCTGCTCGAGGCCACTCCCGGCGCCTCATGGCACGCCTTGGTGTGGGCGGAAAACCGGGAAGAGGCACTGAACCTCAAGGGGCGCCTCGAATCGTTGCCCGAGGTGTCGATGGTCACCGAGGTGGCATCGCTGGTTTCCCCGCCGGGCGATCCCGCCTGCTCCCGCGAGGTGGGCCGGTTGCTTGAACGGCTGCCTCCCGGCGGCGCGCGGTTCCAGCACCCCAGGCCCAACCCGGGCCAACTCGCCGTGGAACTGACGAAACTCCGCGAGGTGCTTCGCGATGGGCCCCCTCCCGACGAACCAAGGCTTGGAAAACTGCTCGCCGCGGCTGGAGACCTTGAGTCGGCCATTCATGGCGCCGGGACGGCGGCGTCACCGGTGCTGGGCTTGTTCGACGATGCCCTTGCCGATGGGCTGCTCGAGCGCCTTCACGAATTGAAGTCCCTTTCCGGCACCGCGCCGATCACCCTTGCCGATGTCCCGGCGCCGATGCGGGAACGCCATGCCGATGCTGAAGGCAGGTTCCTGCTGAGGGTATTCGCCCGCGCGCCCCTTTGGGAATCGGAGAACCTCAAGCTTTTCAATGACGCGGTGCTGGCCGTCGCGCCCGGGGCGACCGGAAAACCGTTCACGACCTGGGAAGGATTGGTGGGAATGCGGGCCGGGTTCACCCGCGCCGGCATCCTGGCCTTGCTGGCCATCGTGGTCGTTCTGGCCGCCGACTTCAGGTCGATCTCATGCGTGTTGCTGGCGCTGGTGCCACTGGCCGTGGGCACGGCCATCAGCCTGGGCGTGTTCGGATGGCTGGGATGGCCGCTCAATCCCGCGAACATGATCGCCCTGCCCCTGATCGTGGGAGTCGGGGTCGACAACGGGGTGCATGTCGTTCACGACTGGCGGGCGCGTCGCGGCGATGGCCCCTACCGCATGGATCCCGGCACGGCGCGGGGCATCCTTGTCGCGGGAATGACCACCGTGATCGGCTTTGGCGCCCTTATGATCAGCGACCACCGGGGCTTGGCCGGACTCGGGGCGATTCTCGCCTTGGGGGTCGGCGGCAGCCTGGCCACGGCGCTGGTCGTTCTTCCAAGGCTGCTTTCCGCGATGGGTGACAATCGGGGCATCGCCGAGCCGGCCATTCTCACGGGTGGCTTTTGCGAATCCAGGCCCGCGACCCGGGCGGCCTGACGGGATTCCGGCAGGCCCCTCGACTTGTCATGGCGGTGATAACCTACCTGCGGCGACCGAACAGTCCGTAGCGGGGCATGTCGTCATAGAGGCCGATGTCGCCGGGTCGGGAGTAGGGGTAGGAACCGATCCTTCCGTACGACCTCACGCCCGCCTGGTAGGGATGAACGATTTGCGCCACCTGCCAGTTCTGGGCCCGGGAATCCCACCTGGCCCAAACCAGCGCGCGGAACACGCCCAAGACCTGGTTGATGTTGGTGTACATGTACTGGGTGCCGCCTGGGAAGTACACCGTGCCCTTTTCGCCCGTGTAGATGAGGACACCCTCGTAGTTGTTCATGCCGCCGTATCCGCCGACGCTGCCGTTGGCCGTGTTGCGGTTGTCCACGAGGAACAATTTCAGCCCGTTCTTGTAGATGTCGGGTGAGTCGATGCCTCCTAAGGTCGCCATGGCCGGTGTTTCCGGGCGGGCGTACACGGCATCCATCCTGATCGTGCCCGGGTATCCCAGCACCTCAAGCACGGCCCTGCAGTACCTGACGATCGAGATGCAGCTCGCCCCGCCGCCGCGGACTCCCCAGGTGCCTGGCACGAACCAGCAGTCGTCGTCATCGAAGTGATTCACCGGGTTGTAATATCGGCCCACCTGCTTGCTGAGGCTGTGCACCTGGTCATTCCAGGGAGATTGGAGTTCGAGGGTGCCGACAGCGGAATTGAACCGGTTGTAGGCGTGTTCCATCCGGTTTGGCGTGGGCTGGAAGGCATCGGGTGAGGTCCTGACCATATCGGTGAAGGCGAGGAAGCACACCACTCCGGAGGTGGTTCCCAGGTCGGCCTCCGACCTTTCTCCCGTCGGTTGGGTGAGTTCAAGCTTCCAGCGGATCCGGTCCTTCATTTTCTTGAGGCCCTTGGCAAGGTTCTTGGCCGCCGCCACGGGCACCCGGACGATTTCGTTTTCCTCGATGAACGACCCGATGGTTGTCTCGCCCTTGAGGTCGAGGGTGAGGTAGGTTTCGCTTTCCCCGGTCACCGCCAGTTTCGCGCCGGGGCGAACGCCCTTGAGTTGCAGGAGGATGTCGGCCTTGACCGGCTTGTCGGCGGCGTGAAGGATCGGCGCGACAGCGTCCTGTCCGCTGCGCCACTCGATGTCGGGATATTTCTCGCCCGCTTGGGAAAGACGAGACCCGTCGCGGCGGAGATTGTGGATGTTGGATGTGAAGTCCAGGGCCTCGAAGCTCACCTCGGGAACGGGAGAGGCTTCAAACCCTCTGGAGACTCCGCCAAGAAGGGCCACCAGGAGAAGTGGAATCCGGAAATGGTTTCCGTGGGCGTTTGGGACGCGCATGGCGACAATTGGCCTCGGCCGCATCATGACGGCTGTTCGGGTTTGTTGATGAGAGAGATACCGTCAAACTACGCTATCCAAGACAAATGCGCCAATTGCCCGTGATCTTTCTCGTCATGACGATTGTCCGTCAGCCTGAATGTTCGGAATGCTTGGAACAATGGATCGATTCAACCCAATCAGGCGAGAAGTTCCTCGATGACATGCCCGTGCACATCGGTGAGTCGGCGGTCGGCACCACCCGAACGCACGGTGAGCCGTTCGTGGTTGATTCCGAGCAGGTGAAGCACCGTCGCGTGGACATCGTAGACAAGCGTGGGCCTGCCCTTGTCGGCGGAGCGGAACCCGAAGTCGTCGGAGGGGCCGAGGGTGATGCCGCCCTTGATCCCCCCGCCGGCCAGCCAGGTGGTGAAACCATGGGGGTTGTGGTCGCGTCCCTTGCCGCCCTGGCTGCTGGGCATCCGGCCGAACTCGGTGGTCCAGATCACGATCGTGTCGTCGAGGAGTCCCGTGCGCTTGAGGTCGACCAGGAGCGCCGCGACGGCATTGGCCATCCCCAGGGCAAGCGGACCGTGGTCGCGGCGGATGTCCTCGTGGCTGTCCCAGTTGCGCCTGGGGAAACCATTGTCGTTTCCCGACCAAATCTGCACAAAACGGACGCCCCGTTCGAGCAGGCGCCTGGCCGCGAGGCATTTTCGACCCATGGCGTCGGTCTCCTCGAGCGCGTTGATCTCGCGGTCGAAGGAGGCGCGGCCGTGATCGAGCCCGTAGAGCCTGAGCACCTCCGGGGTTTCCCTCGAGAAGTCGAGCGCCTCGGGGGCGGCCAACTGCATGCGGGCCGCCAGTTCATAGCTGGCGATGCGCGCCTCGAGTCGGCCATCGCCCGGCCTCTCCGCCGCGTGAGACATGTTGAGCCGGGACAGGGTTCCCAGTCCGGCGGCGTCGGCGCCTCCCCCGAGGAAGTCACCGTACTTTCCCGGAAACAGGTCAGTGATCGGGTTTTTTGACTCGGGCTTCAGGATCGTGCCCTGATGCTGGGCCGGCAGGAACGCGCTGTCCCAGTTCTTGGGGCCGTTGCTCGCGTACCCCCGGTGGTCGGGCATCACCACGAAGGCGGGAAGGTTGCTGTTGAGGCTGCCGAGCCCGTAGCTCACCCAGGCGCCCATGCCCGGGAACCCCGGATTCTGGAAGCCGGTGGATTGCAGGTAGGTCGCTTGGCTGTGAATTCCCGTCTTGCCCGACATGTTGTGGATGAAGGCGATGTCGTCGACCACGGCGCCCAGGGGGGCGACCGTTTCGGACAGCATTTTCCCGCATTGACCATGGGCCTTGAAGGCCCATTGCGGCCTCAGCCAAGGGCCCAGGCCGTTCTGGAAGGCCTCGACTTTCTCGCCGAAGTCGGAGGGTTGGCCGTCCCGCTTGATCAGTTCGGGCTTGTGATCGAACAGGTCGACCTGGCTGGCGCCACCGGCCATGAACAGGTGCACCACCCGCTTGGCGCGCGGCGCGTGATGGGGCGCGGAAACCCCCGCCCCGCATTCGGAATCCATGAGGGCGGCGAGCGCCATCGCGCCGAACCCGTGGCCCGCCTGCTCGAGCATGCGCCTTCGTGTCGGAAACATGCGGGACTCCCGTCAATCGGCGAACGCGAAGGCGTTCAGGTTGAAGATTACCCGGCAGGCCGAGGCCAACCCGTGTCGCCCGGCATGCTCCTCAAGCGCCGCCGATTCGGTCGCCGTGGCGGGCCTTCCCAGCGCCAGTTCCACGGCCCTCGCCACGCGACCGGCCGCCCCGGGCGACTCGCGTTCCACCCGCGCCGCCAGTTCCCGCGACATCACCAGGACAAAGTCGTTGTTCAGCAGGGCCAGCGCCTGCAGCGGCGAGATCGTCTCGTTGCGGCGATCGACGAGTTGGGAAGGATCGGCGCAGTCGAGGACGGTCATGAACGGTTGCTGCTGCGACCGCACGATGAAACGGTAGACGCTTCTCCTGCGGGCCTTCTTGTCGGCCTGGTCGAAAAGGTCGTACTCGTAGTGCGGCGAATGCGCCGGATGGGTGATGACGAAATCCATGAATGGCGGGCCGAACATCGTGGAGTCGAGGGTGCCCGAAACGGCAAGCATGGCGTCCCGGAGCGACTCGGCGTCAAGCTTGCGGCGATTGCCCCTCCAGAGAAGCCGGTTGTCCGGATCCTTGGCGCGGGCCGCCGGGTCGTCGGTGGCGGCGCGGCGGTAGGCGGCGCTGGTGAGCAGCAGCATGTGCAGCTTGCGGAACGAGCCGCCATTGTCCCTGAACCAGGCGGCAAGGTGGTCGAGAAGTTCCCGGTGCTCGGGAACTTCCCCCATCCGGCCCAAGTCGTTGGGGGTGTCGGCCAGTCCCCTGCCGAAGTGCCAGCGCCAGACCCTGTTGACGATCACCCGCCAGAAAAGCGGGTTGTCCTTGTGGGCGATCCATCTGGCCAAGGCCAGGCGGCGTTCACCCTCATCGGCTTGCGCGGGGATGTTGAATTCGGCGGGGGCGTGGGCGAGCGAGGCGATGCCTCCGGGGCCGACCTCCTCGCCGGGTTGCTTGATGTTGCCGCGCTTGAGGATGTGGATCGTGCGCGGCTTGCCGCCATCGGGGCCGGTCCCCTTGAAGGCCCCGGTGCCGTTGTGGACGGTTCCCGCGTACACGACCGATGGCTTGGGCAGCGCGTCGACCGCCGCGCGCGCGCGGGATAACGCCGAGTCGGCTTCCGCCACTTCGTTTTGGAACTCCTTGGGGAGCCTCGTTTCGCGAAGTTTGGCCAGCTTGGCCGCCAGTTCGGTGATATCACCCTTGCGGTTGGAATCGTTGCCGGCCCAGACACCGTCGGTCAGGTTCTCCCTGGCCCACCGTGGCTTGGCCTCGATGCTGCTCGAAGCCCGCACGGGGCGGCCCTTCGCCAGGTTGGCACCCGCCGGATCGAGGACCCTCATTTCAGCGACCGCGGCAATATAGTCCTTGCTGCGGTGGGCCAGTGAGCTCACCGTCAGCCTCACGAACCTGCCCTTGGCTTTCGCCTCATGGGGCACGGGCGCCAGGCCGGGATTCGCGACATCCGCGCCTGTCCTCACGGCCAGCGGGCGGGGCGCGGCGTGGTCGGGATTGTCGGAGACCGTGAGTTCATAGCGCACCGGAAAGCCGAAGCCGGCGCCGATGCCGTTGTAGTCGTCATGGCAGGGGTGCAGCACGACGGAGGCAATATCGCGGGCTTCGCCCAGGTCGACCTCGACCCATTCGGCGTGCTTGGGCCCGGGATGTATGCCCGAATGCCAGCCGGACCGGGGATCGGCGCCGGCGGCCGGCTTGGACAACCTCGCGATGGCGTCGGTCCATTCCTTGGCCCGCGGCCCCAGGAGCGCCAGTTCCCGCCCGGCGAGGCTTTCCCGTTTGGCGCGCGCCGACTCGAGGGCCTTTTCCGCCGCGGCGGCAGCCTTTTCAGTCTTGGGATCCGGATAGTAGCGCTTGTCGGCGCGGTCTATCGCCGCGAAAACCGCCTGCAGCCTGTAGTAATCCCTCTGGGTGACCGGGTCGAACTTGTGGTCGTGGCATTGGGCGCACTGCACGGTGATGCCGAGGAAGGTGTTGCATACGGTCGTGATGAAGTCGTCCCGGTCGAGGTGGCGGGCGATTTGCCCGTCGATCTTTGATTCGGGAACCTCGGCATGGCCGATGAAGTCCCACGGGCCGGCGGCCAGGAACCCCAGCGCCTCGATGCCCCCCGGGCCGGCGCCGGGAAACTTGTCTCCGGCGAGCTGCATCATGACGAATTCGGGGTAGGGGATGTCGGCGTTGAAGGCGCGGATGAGCCAGTCGCGGTAGGGCCAGGCGTTGGGCCGCAGCTTGTCCTTGTCGTAGCCGTGGGTGTCGCCATAGTGCGCCACATCGAGCCAGAGCCTGGCCATCCGCTCCCCGTGCGACGGACTTTCGAGCAGCCGGTTGATCGCCCGTTCCAGCGCATCGGGCCTGGTGTCGGCGGCGAAGGCGCGGGCCGCCTCGGGAGCGGGCGGCAAGCCCGTCAGGTCGAATGACAGCCTCCGGTATAGCGTCAGCCTGTCGGTTTCGCGGGCGGGCTTGAGGCCTTCGCGCGCCAACCGCTGGAGCAGGAACGAGTCCACCGGATGAGCGCCGGCCGGGAGCGGCTTGGCGGGCGCGAGCGGTTCACGCGACCACCAAGGGGGGACGCCGGCCTGAAGGAACAGGACCGCCGCAAGCGTGAGCGACATCATAGGCTCCCCAGTTTTCAGCCCAGGATCAGCGTGCTCGGCACACCCTCGTTGACCGTCGGCCGTTCGGGCCTTCCCTTGTGACGCCAAAGCACCTTCTCATGGTCCAGTCCGAGCAAGGCCAGGATGGTGGCGTGAAAGTCGTGCACATGCAGCTTGTGGTCGACGGCTCGGAGGCCGAGCTCATCGGTGCTGCCCACCACCCTGCCGCCCGTGAGGCCCGCGCCGGCCATGAACATCGTGAATCCCCACGGGTTATGGTCGCGGCCATCGCCCTTTTCCGACATCGGCGTGCGGCCGAACTCGCCACCCCACACCACCAGCGTGTCGTCGAGTAGGCCCCGCTGCTTGAGGTCGGCTAGCAGGCCGGCGATGGGCAGGTCGGTGGCGCCGCACATGAGCGTGTGGTTCTTCTCGATGTTGGCATGTGCGTCCCATCGGCTTCCCGCTCCCGAATACAGCTGGATGAAGCGGACGCCGCGCTCGGCGAGCCTGCGGGCCATCAGGCACATCTTTCCGAAGTTTGCCGTTTCCTTGCGGTCGATGCCGTAAAGCGTCCGCGTGGCGGGTGTCTCGTGCGTGAGGTCGACCGCCTCGGGAGCCGCCGCCTGCATCCGGAACGCCAGTTCCTGGGAGGCGATGCGCGCGGCAAGTTCGGTGTCCTCGGGTGAGCGGTTTGCGTGCGCCCTGTTGAGTTCCGCGAGGAGTTCCCCGCGCCTGGCTTGTCGCGAAGGCTCGATCTTTTCGGTTGAGGCCAATCCGGGAAGAGTGGGCCCGGTTGTCTCGAACTTGGCCCCCTGGTAGGCCGCCGGCATGAACCCGGCACCCCAGTTGCGGGCGCCGTTGGTCACCGAGGCGCTGCCGTCCGTCAGCACGACGAAGCCCGGAAGGTTCTCGTTCTCGCTTCCCAGCCCGTAGACCACCCATGAGCCGAGTGATGGCCTGCCGCCCATCGTCACGCCCGTGTTCATCTGGCAAACGCCGGCGGAATGGTTGATGGCGTCACACCAGACAGAGCGGACCACGACGAGGTCATCGGCGCGTTGGGCGATGTTGGGCAACCAGTCGGATACCCACAAGCCGCCCCGCCCGTGCCTTTTCCATTGGCGCTGTGAAGCCAGCAGCGGCGCGTCGGCGGTGCCCATCGAGGTGATGACGGTGCCGAAACTGGGCGGAAGTTTCTGGCCCGCGAGCTTGTTGAGGAGGGGCTTGGGATCGAAGGTGTCGATGTGGCTGGGGCCGCCCTCCATGAACAGGAAGATGACTCGCTTCGCCCTGGCCGGGGCGTGCCCCGGCTTGCCCGCTGCGGGATTCGCGCCGGCATGGGCGTCCATCGCCCCGAGGGCCAAGGCGCCAAAACCCGCGCCGCCCGACCAGAGCCATTGCCGCCGGGTGATGAAGTCTCGGGCGCTCTCGGGGTGCATGGGACTCAATCCAGGTAGAGGAAGGCGTTGGATTCCATCAGCGCGTGCGCGGCGTCGGCGATGCGGGCCTCGTTACCCGGCGCTCCCGCGAGGGCGTTTTCCACGGCCGAGGATTCCTCGGGGCGTCCCGGCCTGCCCAGCACGCGCAGGAACAACTCGTCAACCGCGCCGCCGGCGCCGGGTTTCACCATCGACTTGGCCATTTCGGCCGCCTGCTGGGCCGTCAGCTTGCCGTTGCGCATGAGCAGTGTCTGGGTGACGGTGACCGTCGGCAGCCGCTGGGGAGTCGATTGCAGGCCGTCGGCGGCGTCAAAGGCCGCCAGCAACGGTTCGCGGGTGTTCCGCATCGCCTTGAGGTAGATCGTGCGGCGCATCTTGTCATCGCCGGCGGCGGGGCCGCCGATCGACCGGTCGAGGTTGCCGGATGAAGCGAGGATGGCGTCGCGCACCTCCTCCGCCTCCAGCCTTCGCCGTGGTCCGCGCCATAAAAAGGCGTTTTCCGAGTCGGCCTCGCGCATTTCGCGGGCATCCGGGCGAAGGGAAGCCTGTCCGTAGGTTTCCGAAAGCACCATCGCCCGAACGAGCGGCTTGATCCTCATGCCGCCGTCGATGAAGCCGCGGGTCAGGCCGTCGAGCAGGGCGGGGTGGGATGGCTTCTCGCCCAGGGTTCCCCAGTCGGAGGTCGTGGCGACGATACCCCTGCCAAAGACGCGCTGCCAGACGCGGTTGACCACGACCCGCGGAACCAGCGGATGATCCGGCCTCGTCAGCCATGCGGCCAGGGCGGCGCGCCTGCCGCTGGAGTTGGCGCGGGCGCGTATTTCGGTCGCCACGCCCATGCCGTCGAGCACCGACGGGAAACCGGGCGGCACGGCCTCCGACTTGCCACGCTTCGAAAGCACCGGGTCGTCCACCCTGGAGCCGATGTCGCCCGCCGTTGAGACCGTGGCGAACTCGGGCGTGACGGCCTTGAGTTCAAGGCGGAGTTTCTTGATCTCCTCGCGCTCCTTGACTTCCTTCACCTTCGACTCGAGCCGATCGTACTCAAGCAGGACCTGCCTGTAAGCCAGGTCGCGAACCTGCTTCTGGAACGGGCCGAGCGCCTCGCGGGGCGCGTCGAGCAGTTTCTGGATCTCGGGGGGGAACAAGGCGCGGGCATCCCTGAGGGCTGTTTTCCGGTGGGCCGCCTCGATCTTGTCGAGATTCTCCCTCTGGGACGCGGTTTCCTTGCGCCAAGCGGCGATCCTGGAGGCGGCGGCGGCGTCCAGCGGCACTTCGTCAATCCAGGCCAGGCCCGAGAAAAACGACTTCAAAGCGTGATAGTCGCGTTGGAGCAGGGGATCGTACTTGTGGTCGTGGCAGCGGGCGCAGGCGAGGCCCAACCCCAGCGCGGCATCGGCCGTGACATCGGTGATGTCCTCAAGTATGGCGTTCCACTGGGTGAAGGCGTCACGCTGGTTGAACTCGTAGGTTCCGAGCCTCAGGTAGCCGAGCGCCAACAGCGACTCCGGATTATCCGGTTCAAGCTCGTCCCCGGCGATCTGCAGTCGCAGGAAGCGGTCGTAGGGCATGTCGCGGTTGAACGCCGAGACAACCCAGTCGCGGTAACGCCATGCCGTGGGCCGATAGTCGTCGGCGCGATACCCGTCCGATTCGGCGTATCGCACGAGGTCGAGCCAGAATCGGCCCCATTTTTCACCGAAGTGGGGGGAGGACAGAAGCCGGTCGACCGCGGCGGCGCGGTCGGGATTGGCGGCGAATTCGCGCGCCTCGGCGGGCGATGGGGGAAGGCCGGTGAGGTCGAAGCTCACCCGGCGCAGCCATTCGGAGTCGTCGGCCTTGGGGGCGCGCGTCCAACCCTTGGATGCGAGCGCCTTGGAGATTTCGGAGTCGATGCCGGACGGGCTGCTGATCGCCTTTATTTTGACGGGCTGGAACGCCCACCAGGCGCGATCAGCCTCGGTGATGCCGCCGGAACGGGTTCCCGACTTGGCCGTTGTCGTCGCCGCGACCGACTTGGGCCATGGCGCGCCTTCCATCAGCCAGCGTTCCAGGATGGCCAAGGCCCGCGGCGGCAACGGGTTGGCTGGGGGCATGGCCTCCACGCCCGCCTGCCGGCGTATGGCCCGCATCAGGAGGCCGTTTTCAGGTTTGCCGGAGTCGGTTGCAGCGCCGTTGTCGCCACCCTTGGACAACCCCCCGGGACTGTCAACCACGAGGCCGCCCTTGCTTTTGCCCGCCTCATGGCTGTGGCATTTGAAGCAATGCTCCCGCAACAGCGGCAGAACCTCCCGGCCGAAGTCGACTGGCGCGGCGAGGGTGGCGATGGCCATGAGTGGGGCGATGTTCACGGTAATAACCCCGAATCTTGCGGCAAATCGATCTGCATAATCTTACCCTTACCTTATCGGCGTGTCACGCTTCCCATCACCATGGCCAGCCGAAGTTTCGCCGTCTTGCTGTTCGACCAAAGTCGGTCGATCGATTAGAATGATTTTGCCATCCCGCGAGGAGTCATGTCATGCCTATTCGGGTCAGTTGCGGCTGCGGCCGCGTAGTGAACGCTCCTGACAACCTGGCTGGAAAAACGGTCAAGTGCCCGCAATGCAAGGGGCCCCTTCCCATTCCCGACCCCAACGCGGGTGACGAGGGCGACATTCCCGTCATCCTGCTCAAGAAAAACCGGGAATCGTCGAAGCCATCTGGCAAGTCCCGAAAGTCGAAGCGAGGCGGCGACAATTCCGCCCTGGTCATCGGCGCCGTGGTCGGACTCGGCATCCTGTTGCTGGGTGGCGGCGGGTACCTCATCTGGTCGAGCATGTCGGGCGGAGGATCCGCCACCGGCGGCGGTGGACCCGGCGGACAGCCGGTCGCCAAGGCCGCTCCCGAACCGGGAACCATCGCGGCCACCATCGCCGCCGACAAGGAAACCGACGAAACCAAGCTCATTCCCGGCGACTCCAAGTTCGTGTTTTCCGTCCAGGTCGGCCCGATACTAGGCGCCCCGTTGGTGAAGGGAATGCTTGACGCCATCGGTTTTGAGGAGGGTATTCGGGAGATGCAGGAATCCCTGAAGATCAAGCCATCCGATTGCAAGAAAATCCATCTGGTTGTCGACGCGCAGGCCATCACGAAACTCGCCGCGGAGGCCCAGGCCAGGCAGCCCCAGGGTCCGCCCAACGGCAACAACAGGCCGATGATGCGGCCGCCCGGAACCAGCAGGCTTGAACCAAGGTCCGATGGCACGGTTCCCGTCTCCACGACAATCGAGGGTGACGGGGAAGCCGTCCTGGCCCAGGCCGTGCCGTTGTACCCGGCGCAGATGCAGCCGGGCCTTCAGGGTGGCGGTCCGCGGCCGGCGGGTTCGAATCCGCCTCCGGGTGGCTTGCCCACCGAAGCCGGCCCGGTCGGCATGGATGGCATGGGTGCCGGCCAGCAACCCGACGCCCCGTTCGTGGCCGTCATCAGCCTCGCGGCTCCCATTGGCCTTGAACCGCCACCTTCCACCATCACGGTGGCCGGTGCGCCCATCGCCAACGCCCCGGGAAAAACCTACATGGCCCAAGGATTCATGCTGCATGCCTGCCCGGGAAACCAGACCCTGCTCTATGGGCAGCAAAAATATCTGGAGAGCCTTCTCAAGTCGAAATCCACCAGCGCCGGTGCCACGGTGAGGAAACTGCGCGAACTTCTGGGCAAGTCTGAAAACCATGTCGTGCTGGTGGCGGCCTCGGAAATGACCGAGGCCGAGCGCGCGGCCGCCCTGAATGGCTTGGGGCCCAAGTTCCAGTATGCTGCGCCGCTTCTCGAGGCGAAGACCTGGACCATGGTGGGCTCGGCGACCGAGGATGTCGCCGTGGAACTGGCCGGCCAATTCGCGGACGAGTCCAAGGCCAAGGCTGGACTCGACGCGGCTAAGAGACTCAACAATGAATACAATAATTTTCAAACCCGGTTAGCCCTCACCGCTTTTGGCGCCATGGCCGGCGCCCAGGGATCCAAGGCGATCAGCCTTCTCAACGAGGTTCTTCCCCAAATCAAGCCGGCCCAGGATGGAAACAGCGTCAAGGTTGCCGTCAGCGTCAAGGGAACCAGGCTCAAGGCTCTCATGCCCGCCGGCATGATGACGCCCACCCGCCCGCCGGGCGGATCCGGTGGAACCGTCGCCCCCTCGAACCCGGCCGGGGGCGGATCATCATCCAACACCGGACTGTTCAGCGGCGGGTCGTCGGGCGGAGGCGCGGTCCAAGCCGTGCGCGGCGCCGTGGCCCGCGCGGCCGGGCAGGCCGAGATGAAGCAGATCGGCGCGGCGCTACATGGCTACGAGGCCGCTTACAGCGGGCTACCGCCCGCGGCCATCACCGACGCTTCAGGCAAGCGCCTGCTCAGTTGGCGGGTGGCGATCCTCCCCTTCCTGGAGGAGGACAACCTGTATAAGCAGTTCCACCTGAACGAGCCTTGGGACAGCCCGCATAACCGCCAGTTGCTCGGCAAGATGCCCAAGCCGTTCGGGGGCGACCCGAACGGCATGACGGCGGTGCGCGCCTTCGCCGGCCCGGGCATGGCCCTCGAGTGGAACCGGAAGGTGGCCCTCAGCGAGTTTGCCGATGGCACCAGCAACACCGCGCTCGTCGCCGACGCCTCAGGTGGCGTGGAATGGACGAAGCCCGATGAGATCGAACTCGGCGGATCGGCTCCGGTGGCCCTTGGCCAGCCCAACCAAACCACGGTGAATGTTCTGTTGGCCAATGGCGCGGTGAAGCGGGTCCCCAAGACACTTTCACCCGCCGATTGGAAGGCGCTGGCCACCCGGGCCGGCGGAGAATCGTTCATGTTGCCCTGAGGCGGAACGATTGTCCGGGCATCGTTCAACCAATTGCCAAGTCGGGAAATAGTGGGGCCGCGCCATTCAGGCGCGGCCCTGTTCATCAAGCCCCGGACATTGTCAGTTCACCGAGGGCAGCGTGCGAGCCGTCGGGCGCGCCGGCACCGGTTGGGCCTGCGGTTCGGGCCTGGGCTGACCGGGCAAAGCCGGTGGCGGAGGCGCCACTGTCGAGGGAACCGGTGCCAAGGGCGGCTGGGCCATCGAGGGCACCGAGGCGCATGGTGCCGAGGGAATGGGAGACGGGCACAGGCTTGGCCCGGCCGCTTCCACCACCGGCATCGTTGTTTCTCCATACGAAACGAGCGTTTCGCCCGGGTTGAGCGGGACATTCGGCGCGTTGCGCTTCATGGCCGCCGTGGCACCCGGAGAATGGTTGTCGTGGTTGTGCCGGCCGAAGTGGCGGGCCAGAAAACCCTTGCGTTCCTGATGTTGTTCAGGCGCGCCACAGGGGTCGGTGTTCGAGTTGGCGTGATTCCTGCCGCCCAGGCCCTGGCACCCGGAGGCGCCGAAGGCTCCAAGGCCCAGCAGGATGGCCTTGATGGTGTGACGGATCATGTTCGTGGTTGTCCCCATGGCATGGCGGCTGTGGATCCACCACAGCGCGCCTCCAGGGAAACATTCCCCACAATCCGGCCCCGGTACGGAAAAACTTGAGGAAAAAAAAAGCCCCCGGGCGTTTCCGGGGGCGCAAGGGCGTCAAAATCGTCACCAGCGGATCGGGCCTAACGGGAGGCGCTCCCGATTTGTCCCCTGAGATACTTGAGGGCCTCCTCGAGTTGCTTGTCGACATAGGCCGGCTTCGACTCCTTGTTGGGTCTGCCGCCCTCCGGTTCGATGATTTCCGTGTCGCGGAAATGATCGAATAGGTCGTCCCGTTCCTTGCGGTTGAGCTTCACTTCCAGGTTTGGCTTCACACCCCAGGTATCCTCCTCCTTGCCCGCCGTGGAGGACTTGTTCAGGTTCTTGCCGCTGGGCCTCCAGAATGTGGCGGTGGTGAGCTTGATCTCGCCTTCGCCGAATTCCTTGATGTTTTGAACCGACCCCTTCCCGAAACTACGCTCGCCGATGATGTAGGCGCGGTGATGGTCCTGAAGCGCCGCGGAAACGATCTCGCTGCCCGAGGCGCTGCCGCTGTTGACCAGGCAAACCATCGGGAAGTCGGTGAGGCTTCCCTCGGCCGAGCCGTTGAACTTGGTCTCCTGCCGGCCACGCGGGCGGATGCTCACGATGAGCCCGTCGTCGACGAACATGTCGGAGATGAGGACGGCGCTGTCGAGCAGGCCGCCCGGATTGAAGCGGAGGTCGAACACCAGGCCGCGCAGGACCTGCTTGTCGGCGCTGGCTTGCTTGCGGACCTCGTCCAGGGCCCGGCTCATGTCGCGGGCGGAGTTCCTCGCGAAGTTCGTCAGCCGGATGTAGGCGATCTTGCTCTTGGGATCGATCATGTAATCCCAGTCGGCGTTGGGCTTGCGCTTGAAGCCGAGCACGCTTTCCACCTCGATGCGGGCGCGGATGAGGTTGATGTCCTTGGGGGCCGGTTGGCCTTCGCGCTGGATGGTGACGGTGACCGGGGTTCCGGGCTTGCCCAGGATCTTCTTGACCGCCTCGGTGGTGGCCATTCCCTTGGTGGAGATCACCTCGGGCTCCTTCAGCGGTGAGCCGTTGCTGTCCACCGTGCGGACAATCCGCGTGATGATGTCGCCGGCCTGCATGCCCGCCTTGAACGCCGGGCTGCCCTTGATGGGAGTCACGACGAGCAGCATGTCGGAGACGCTATCGCGGCGGATCTGCACGCCGATGCCCGTGAAGTTGCCCTGCACATCCTTGTCGAAGGCGGCCTTGGTCTCGGCGTCGATGTAGGTGGTGTAGGGATCGAGCTTGGCCATCATCCGCTGCAGCGAGATGTCGATGTCCTTGTTCTTTTCAAGGTCTTCCCGCTTGCCGAGGTTCTGGCGGGTGTCGGCCAGCAGCGCCGAGAGTTCCTGGGCGGAGAGATCCTTGGCAGATTCCACGCGCTTGAGCAACTCGGGCGGCAGCTTCTCCTCGAGGCGGCTGTAGAGCCCCTTGATGGCGTTGCCGACAAGCTCGGGTTGCTTGAGTTCCTTGACATACTCCTTCACCAGCAAGGTCGTGGCCTTGATAACCGTGCGGGCGTAGTTTTCGGCGGCCTCGCGCGGGAGTTTCATCCCGTCGAGGATGTCCTTGCGGGCCTTCTCGAACGCCGAGGCGGTGCCGCCGTCGGCGAGTTTTTCGTACTCCTTGCGGAGGTTGCGCATCGCCTTGAGCCGGGGCATCGCCTCGAGCAGGTTCACGCCCTCCTTCTCAACCGCCTTGAGGTCGGAATTTTCCGCGACCTTGCCGCGGAACGCCGCGATGGCCGTTTCGGCTTTCTTCGCCGCCGCCGGATTCACCGAAAGCCGGTAATGGTTGCCCCGGCCGCCGAGCACGAACGGAATGAGTTCCTTTTCCTTGGTTGTCTTGCCGATTTCACGGGCTTTTTCGGTCATTTTCTTTTCAAGGTACTCCACCATCTCGTCCACGGTGACTTGGCCGTCGGCCTCGCCTCCCTCGGTGTCGGCCTGGCCTGACAGGCCATCCACGAGCATCTTGCCGAACAGGCCCTGTTCGGGAAGGTTCAGCGATGCCGAGAGGCCGTTGGTGGCCAGGAAAACGACATGGCCCGGGGAAGCACCGTGGTCGTCCGTACCGTCATCTCCGAGGAACTCGCGGTAGGGGGCCTGCCCCAGGGAGGGCTCGGCGATTCCCTTGGCCGTGGTGGTGTAGCCCTTGAAATTGACATCGAGGAACACGGCGAAGCGGTCGGACTTGAGGTTCTTGAGGGCATCGGTGATTTCCGATTCGGCCAGCGCGTTCTTGTCGCGGCCGGCGAAGGTTGAATCCGAGAGGAAGTAGCATCGCCTGTCGCCGGAGTCCCCCAGGGGGCCGCCCTGGCAGAACATCGCCAGGAGCACGGTGTCGCCGGGCTTGGCCTGCTCGGCCAGCCATTGGAGGCCCTTGAGGGTGTTTTCGCGCGTGGCCTCGGCGCCTGAGAGCAACTTGGCGTCTGAGGGGGCGATCTTGGCGTGGGCGCCGTCGGTGAGAAGTTTGTAAAAATTCGTGGCGTCGGTTTCCGCGAAAGGGCGGGCGACGACTGAGGCATCGGCGGGCGATTTACCCGACCCGACGACAAGAAGCAGCGTCCGGTTCGTGGCGGGCGCCATCTCCGTGTCCTGGGATCGGGCGAAGCCCGCCAACAGGATCAAGGCCGCTGACAACGAGAATTTCAAGAATCCGTTCATGGGATCCCTCGGTGGGTTCGATGCGCACGATCCAATTCCATTTATACGAATGTTGCCTTACCGGCGTTCGTGAAACAACCCTACCCAGCGGAGGATTCAGTCACGCGCCAGCTTGATTAGCAAGTCGGCACCCCGTTCCAACTCCCGGTCGGCGACGGCATAACTCAGCCTGAAATGGGTGTCGGAGGCGCTGAAGACATTTCCGGGAATGATGAGCAAATTGTTGGCGATGGCCTTGGCCACGAAGTCGGAACCTTTCATTCCGCTTGGAGCTTTTGGATAAATGTAGAAGGCTCCGCCGGGCGGGCCGATATCGTAGTATTTCTCAAGTCGCTCGCGCATGTAGTCGCGTTTTCTTCCGTAATCACTCACGATCGGGCTCATGTCGAGGTCGAGCGCCTCGAGGGCCCCATGCTGCGCCATGCTCGGGGCGCAAACGAAGGTGTATTGCTGCAGCTTGGTCATTTCCTCGATGAGCCTCGATGGGCCGTGGATGTATCCCACCCGCCAGCCGGTCATCGCGTAAGTCTTGCTGAATCCGTCGATCACCAGCGCCTGCTCGTTGAATTCCGCGGGACTTCTGTGGGGGCCGTCGAAGCTGAACAGGCTGTAAATCTCGTCGCTGATCAGCAGGACCCCCCGCTTGGCGCACAGTCGGGCGAGTCGCTCCATCAGGGAGGCCGGCATGATGGCGCCGGTGGGGTTGGCCGGACTGTTGATGATGAGCGCCTTGGTTCGCGGGCCGATCTCCCGCTCAACCTGGTCCGGGTCGGGCATGAAGTCCGGACCGGTGGGAAGGGCCTTCATGATTCCGCCGGCCAATAGAGGCAAGTTGGGGTACATCACGAACCACGGGTCGCATGCCAGCACCTCGTCACCTGGGTCGAGCACGGTCATGAGAGCCAGCACCAGCGCGCCGGAGGTGCCGGAGGTGACAAGCAGTTTCCGGTCGGAGTGCGACGGGAACCTTGCCGCGACCTGGCGGCCCAGCTTGTCCCTCAGGGAGGCGAGGCCCTGGGTGACGGTGTAGCTATTGTGGCCCGCCTCGATGGCCCGGATGGCGGCCTGCCGGCATGGCGCGGGCACGGGAAAGTCGGGTTGGCCGATGCTGAGGTTCACCGGGTCCTTGAGCTGCCGGGCCAAGTCAAAGACCTTGCGGATGCCTGAAGATTCGAATTTTCCCATCCGCGCCGCGATCCAGCGCTCGGGGTCGTTGCCGCCCATCTGTGTCCTTTCCCCAATTGTTCCCGGGGTCAACGGAAGCTGTTGCCCTCGCCCGGGAATTCCCCCGACCTGACCTCGGCGGCGTAGCGTCCCGCGGCATCGCGAACAAGCGATGCCATCTCCGCGTATCGCTTGCTGAACTTCGGCCGCATCGATTCCTCGAGGCCGAGAAGGTCGTGAAGCACCAGCACCTGCCCGTCGCAACCCGGCCCGGCGCCGATGCCGATGGTCGGAACCGCGACGACGCTTGTCACCCGATGCCCAAGGCCCGCCGGCACGCACTCCACCACCATCGAGAACACCCCGGCCTCCTCGAGGGCCTTGGCGTCGGCGAGCACGGCATCGGCGTCGCGCTGGACCTTGAAGCCGCCCAACCGCCTGACGGATTGCGGCGTCAGGCCCACATGGCCCATGACGGGGATGCCCGCGTCCGCCATCCTCGCGACCGTGCCGGCCCGGCTTTGGCCCCCCTCGAGTTTCACGGCGTTGGCCCCGGTCTCGCGCAGGATGCGGCCCGCGTTGCGGAGGGCGTCCTCGTCGGAAATGTGATAGCTCAAAAAAGGCATGTCCACCACGACGAAGGCGCGCCTCGCCGCCGCGCGAACCATCTTTCCGTGGTAGATCATGTCATCGACGGTCACGGAAAGGCTGTCGGCCTTGCCTTGCACCACCATGCCCAGCGAGTCGCCCACCAAGAGGCAGTCGACGCCCGCCTCGTCGAGGCATCTCGCCATGGGATGGTCGTACGCGGTGACCATGACGATTTTCCGGCCGTTGGCCCTGGCCTTGGAGAAATCGTCGAGGGTGAACGGCTTGTCGTCTCGGGTCATGTGCGCGTTCCGGCATGGCGCGGCGTCCAGTTGGTCCGGGAACCGCACTAAACTGTTGTAGCAGTTTCATGGCGATGGTGGGGTATTGGCGATGGCCGATGCGGTGGCGACTTTCGGCGGCGGTTGCTTCTGGTGCCTGGAGGCGGTTTTCGAGCGCCTTGCCGGCGTCTCCGATGTCACCTCGGGCTACTGCGGTGGCGCGGATCCGAACCCCACTTACGAAAAGGTGTGCGGCGGGCGCACGGGCCATGCCGAGGTCGTGCGTGTTTCGTTCGATCCGACCGTCGTCAGTTTTGGGACGCTCCTTGAGGTCTTCTTCCTGAGCCACGATCCCACCACCCTCAACCGGCAAGGCGCCGATATCGGCACCCAGTACCGCTCGGTGGTTTTCTTTCATGACGCCGATCAGGAGGCCGCCACCCGGGCGCACATTGCCAATCTCAACGCCAGCGGAACGCTTGCCGGCCCCGTGGTCACCCAGATCGTGCCTGAGACCCGGTTTTTCCCCGCGGAGGATTACCATCAGGACTACTTCCGCAACAACCCTTATGCCCCGTACTGCCAGGTGGTGGTGGCATCCAAGGTTTCAAAGTTGCTGAAGGCGTTTCCCGGCAAGGTATCGCCAACCTGACCAACCGTTGTCCCCCCCGGCCATCGAAAGGTCCGTCCACCGGCCCGCATGGGTAGATGGGTGCCATGGTGGCATCGCATCCAGATGAACCGTTGCCGGGGGGAATCCATCATGAACCGTCGAGCCTGGGTTGGAACCGTTGCCGCTGGAGCCTCGACCGCCGTTTGGGTCGGGAATGCCGCGGGGCAGAACAACAATGGAAACGGGGCGCGCGACAAGTGCGCCGAGGCCTGCGGCGAATGCATTCTCAAGTGCCTCAGGTGTCACGCGTACTGCGTGGAGATGCTCGAGAAGGAGTCCGCGCTTCATGCCCACGGGGGCAAGCCATGCCTGGACTGCGCCGAATTCTGCAGGATGTGCCTCTCGGTCTGCGTCCGCGGGGGCCCGATGGTACCGGCGGCGGTGGAGGCCTGCGCCAAGGCCTGCGAAATGTGCGCCGCGGAATGCGCGAGGCACCCCGGGGACAAGATGATCTCCGAGTGCGCCGCGGAATGCCTCAAGTGTGCCAAGGCTTGCAGGGCCGTGCTGGCGAAATAGGACCCTACAATCTGCTGCCGTTTCGTCCGGATCAGGGAATGCCACCCTGATTCCGGAAAACGGCACCAGGTCGATGCCACCGGCGCGGCGGTTTCTTGCGACAACCACGGGTTTGTCAGAAGCGGGGACTATCCTGTCCGGTTCCACGGTATGGATCGGAAACAACCGGGCCACATGCCGGTTCCAACCCAAGGTCGGCCAGATCGAGGTGGGTTCGTTCCTGGCCGAGTTGGTCAATTTCCTCATCGTGGCCTTGGCGCTGTGGATCTTCCTCGTCAAGTTTCTCGGCTTCCTCATGCGGAGCAAGGAGCGGGAGAAGCCGGCACCCGGCCCGACCAGGGACCAGCAGTTGCTGGAGGAAATCCGGGATCTCCCCAAGGCCGGGCACGGCTGAGAAAATCGACAAAAACGCCACGGTTTTACCACAATTTCAATAGGCCTTGGCGAAAACCACCCGGCGCGCCGACGGATTGCCCGTGAGCACGCACTTGCCCGGGGCGGTGTCTCCGCCGTCGGGAATACAGCGGATGGTGGCCTTGGCCAGCTCGCTGATGCGGTCCTCGGTTTCCCGCGTGCCGTCCCAGTGGGCCATGAGGAATCCTCCCGGTTCCTCGAGCTTTTTCGTGAACTCGTCCCATGAGTTCACCTCGTGGATGTTGGCGTCGCGGAACGCCTTGGCCTTGGCGAACAGGGCCGCCTGGATCTCCTTGAGTAGCGCGATCACCTTTCCGGGCGCGGCGTCGAGCGGGATGCCCATCTGCTTGCCCTCCTTGCCCGGCATGTCGCGGCGCGCCAGCACGCAGGCGTTTTGCGCCACATCCTTGGGACCGATCTCCACGCGCACGGGCACTCCCTTGAGTTCCCATTCGTTGAAACGGAAGCCCGGCGAATTGTGGAAGTCCTCGTCCACGCGCACGGCGACCGGTTCGTAGTCGAAGAAGTCCTCCCGCGGAAGTTCCCTCAGGCGCCCGGCCAGCTCGCGCGCGGCCCGGGTGGAGGCCTCCCGTTCGGAGGCTTCCTTGCCCATCGGGCAGATCACCACCTGCACCGGGGCCAGCCGCGGAGGAGCCACCAACCCCTGGTCGTCGGAGTGCGTCATGATCAGCCCGCCGATGAGCCGGGTGGATACCCCCCACGAGGTCGCATAGGCGTGCTCAAGCTGGCCCTGCTGGTTCTGGAACCTGACATCGAAGGCCTTGGAGAAGTTCTGCCCGAGGTAGTGGCTGGTGCCGGCCTGGAGGGCCTTCTTGTCCTGCATCATCGCCTCGATGCACAGGGTGTACTCGGCGCCCGGGAACTTCTGCCCCTCGCTCTTGGGACCGCACAGCACCGGCATCGCCATCCAGTTCTCCGCGAAATCGCGGTAAACGCCGAGCATCCGTCGGGTCTCCTCCTCGGCGTCGGCGGCGGTGGCGTGCGCGGTGTGGCCTTCCTGCCAGAGGAACTCGGCGGTGCGCAGGAACAGCCGGGTGCGCATTTCCCAGCGAACGACATTGGCCCACTGGTTCACCAAAAGCGGCAGGTCCCGGTAGCTTTGGATCCAGTTCTTGTAGGTGTTCCAGATGATGGTTTCCGAGGTGGGGCGGACGATGAGTTCCTCCTCGAGCCTGGCCTCGGGATCCACTTCCACGCCCTTGCCGGGTATCGCCTTGAGCCTGTAGTGGGTGACCACCGCGCATTCCTTGGCGAATCCCTCGGCCATCTGCTCCTCCTTGGCGAGGTAGCTCTTGGGGATGAACAGCGGGAAATAGGCGTTCACATGGCCCGTGTCCTTGAACATGCGGTCGAGCGCCCGCTGCATCCGTTCCCAGATGGCATAGCCGTGCGGCTTGATCACCATGCAGCCGCGCACCGAGGAGTTTTCCGCGAGGCCGGCGCGGTTGACGATGTCGAGGTACCATTGCGAGTAATCGGCGGCCCTGCTGGTGATTTTCTCTCCGGCCATGCGCGGCATGCTCCATCGGTGACTGTTTTGTCGGACTGGGGCATTGTAGCCGGAAGGGTGGCGGAGTCCTGCCGCGCCTATGCTGATGGCTGCGGGAGGATCGGATGACGGCGCTCGTGGAAATGGCGGGGCTGACCCGCGACTATGGCTGGCTGAGGCCCAGGAGGGCCCTCGACGCGCTCGACTTGAGCGTGCGGCCAGGCGAGGTCGTGGGCCTGCTGGGGCCCAACGGTTCGGGCAAATCCACCGCGCTCAGGCTGCTTTTGGGTTTCATGCGCCCAACCAGCGGGACGGTGCGCCTGGCCGGACTCGACCCTTGGAAGGAGGGGCCGCGGGCCAGGCGTTCGGTCGCCTACCTTCCCGGTGAATTGCGCCTGTACGAAAACCTCACGGCCCTGGAACTCTCCCGGTTCCTGGGCGACCTCCGCGGAGGATTCAGCGGCGACCGCGCCCGCCAACTCGCCAAGGCCTTCGACCTCGACCTGGACACGCCCCTGTCCGCGTGCAGTTCCGGAATGAAGCGCAAGGCGGCGCTCGTGGCCATCCTTTCATTGGATGCGCCGCTTTGGGTGCTCGACGAACCCACCAACACGCTCGACCCGGCGATGCGCGAACGACTGCTCGGGGAAATCTCGCGGGCCAAGGCCGCCGGCAAGGCCGTGCTGTTCAGTTCCCATGTGCTTGAGGAGGTGGAGAAGGTGTGCGACCGCGTCGCCATCCTCCGCAAGGGCAGGCTCGCCGCCACTTGCGACGGCGATTCCATGCGTCGGGGCCGCCGCGTCTCGGCGCGCAAGCTGGGTCCCGTCTCCCGGCCTCCCGACGGCCAGGGCCTGGTCGACGCCAGCAGCCCCGAAAAATTAGTTTTTGAAGTGTCTGAATTGTCTCCTGAGCTGCTGTCGTGGCTGGCCGGGCAACCCGTCGAGGACCTGCGCATCGAGCCCTTGGCGGTGTCGCGGCTGTACAGGTCGATCCATCCCGAGGAGGAGGCGGCCAATCATTGAATTTTTTACAAGATATTTGTAATCCTTTCCATTGAAATCACTTGCGGCAAGTGGCCTTTTTTCCGGCTAGGCCCGCGCCTATACGGCCGCCTCCCAAGCGGTTCGCCATGGATGGCGGATGCGATGGCACGGAGGCCCGGGATGACCAGAGCGCTTTGGCGGCTCATGCTCGCCTTGATCCCCTGTTATGTCTGGATCGCGGCGTCACCGCCGCGCGCCGGGGCGGGGTGAACGCCACTGGGGTGCCCTCCCGGCAGTTTGCCGGTGATGGCTCCCGGATCGATGGTCGTGGCGCAACCGCCGGTTTGGCCCGGCGCCGTCCCGCAGCGCCCCCCGTTCAACCAGTTCCAGCCTCAGGCCTACGCGCCGCAGCCTTACGCGCCTTACCCGCAGGGCCAGGTTCACGCCGCCCCGCAACCGGCGGCTTATCAGGCCCCGCAGCCGCAGGCTTACGCGCCGCAGGCTTATGCCCCGCAGGCTTACGCCCCGCAGCCGGCATCACCGGGATGGTCGAGGCCATCGGCCCCCATTCAAGCCACGCCCGTGGTCGTCGCGGCGCCTCCCGCCGGCAATCCTTCCGGCAACTTCGTCGCCCGGGCCGCCATGCCGGACGCGCCGCGAACGCCGGTCTACAAGCTTCCTCCGCCTGAGGCCCTCGGGATCCATCCCGTGGCCGCGCAGGCACCAGCCACCACTCCGGCCGCCCCCGCGGCTGAAACCCTGGACTGGTCACGCGCCCGCCGGGAGATGGCGAACCTGAAAATCCACGCCTTCCAGTTCGAGATGCTGCCGGACGGAAGGCACAGGTTCATCTGCGCGTTGACGGATTTGGCTGGCCGTTCGCAGCAGGTCGAGGCCAGCGACGCGACGGAATCGGGCGCGGTGAGGCAGGCCTTGCAACGCGCCAGCCTGTATCGGCAAGGTCGCTGACGCCAACAGCTTGGCGAGAGGAATTCAAAAGGCCCCGGAAAAGTCCGGGGGCCTTTTTTTGGGGGGGGTACTTGCAGCGCAAGGGAAAGGATTGTTTACTTGTAGGAAGAAGTGGGGCCAAGTGGGAGCCAATGGGAGGCTGAGCCGCTGACTCGACGACCGGTGTGGGATCGACCGGCATGCTGTTGACCGGGACCTACCAGCGGACTCTCGATGAGAAGAAGCGGTTGGTGCTTCCCAAGAAGGTTCGCGAGGCTCTTGGAGACCCCGAATCGTTGTTCGTGGCGCCGGGGCCGGACAAATGCCTGTGGCTGCACACGGGAGGAGAACTGGAGCGGTTGGCGACCCGCCTGGATGACAGGCCGGCGACGGATGCCGAGGCGAGATTGTTCCGCCGGCTATTCTTCGCGCAAGCCGAGGCGGTTGATGTCGACAGGGCGGGGCGGATCCTGCTGCCGGATCGCCTCGTGGCCTTGGCCGGGATCGGTCATGAAGTGGTTCTGGTGGGTGTCCGGGACCACATGGAAGTATGGGACGCGGCGCAGTGGGAAGCGTACCTGCGCAGGCATGAATCGATGTTCGACCAGGTCGCGGAGGAAGCCTTCACGACCCGACAAAGGGGCGAGTCCCCGCAGGCTTGAGAGCGCGACCATCCTCCCGTGAGCAGACGGCGGGGATGGGCAAGGGAGCAGGGTGGCAATCCCAGCCGTCACCGGTTTCCGCGCGCCTCTTGACAGCCCTCCCGCGTTCCAACCGCCGGGAGGGCTGTCTTTTTTTCAGCATCGGCCGTTAGCATCATGCGCCCGACATCCCGGGGAAGCGCTTTTCGCGCGATGCCATGAGCCAAGAACCGTCCATCGCGCGCCATGTTCCCGTTCTCGCGGCTGAGGTTCTGGCCGGACTCGAACCGTTGCCTGGCTGCCTCGTCCTCGACATGACGCTGGGCGGCGGCGGGCATGCCGGCATGATGGCCGCGCGCGTCGGGCCGGATGGCTGGGTCATCGGCCTCGACTGCGATTCCGAGCAGCTAGAAAGGGCCCGGGCCCGCCTGGATGGCTTGCCCGTGGAACTGGTGCATGCCCGCTTCGACCAGGCGGCGGAGGTGCTGCGCGACCGGGGACTCCAGGCCGACAGGGTTTTGGCCGACCTGGGTTTCTGTTCCGAGCAACTGGATGATCCCGGCCGGGGCTTGGCCTTCCGCCACGAGGGGCTGGCCGACATGCGGCTCGACCGAACCCGCGGTGAACCGGCGCACCGGTTGCTAGACCGGCTTGATGAGCGGGAATTGGCGAGAATCTTGTGGGAATACGGCGAGGAAAAGCAGTCACGGCGTATCGCCAGAAAAATCGTCGAGGCGCGCCACGAAAGGCTGCCATGGACAACGACCCGGCTCGCGGGCATCGTTCGCTCCTGCCTGCCCCCCCGGGGTGTTGCCGGACGGATCGACCCGGCCACCCGAACCTTCCAAGCCCTTCGGATCGCGGTGAACGACGAGCTTGGCGTGCTGGAGTCGATGCTGAGGCAGTTGCCGGGAATGGTGCGCCCCGGTGGCATCGCCGCGGTCATCAGCTTCCACTCCTTGGAAGACAGGATGGTTAAGAAGGGTTTCGGTGATCAGATGATTTGGGAGAGGATCACAAGAAAGCCTATTGAGGCTGGCGAGGCGGAATGCGGTGAAAACCCGCGGGCTCGCAGTGCGCGGTTGCGCTTGGCACGGCGTTTGCCTTAAAAGCATCTCATCGCGAGGCATGGAGGCCCGGTCATGAAACCATACCAGTACATCCTGCTGGCCCTCGGGCTCTTGGCCGGCGCTTCCCTTTGGCTGCAAGCGGGAGCCCGGCGCGCGCGTCCCTTGCCTGAGCCCTCGCCAGCCCCGCTGGCCACCGCCGATTCCCTTCCACCCTCGGGCTTGCCCGCGGGATTCCAGGTGACCGAGGAGCCTCCGCTGGCGAGCGGGCCCGTCATCCGGGTTGTGCAGGCTCGGGTCGCGGCCCCGTCATCCAACATCACCCCGGCGCGACTGGACATTCCGCCGGCGGCCGTGGAACTTCCGGCCGTGAAGCCCGCCGGCGGCCCGGAAGCGGTCACTCCGCTGCCGGCATCCAGGCCCAAGGCCACTCCGGCAAGGGGCAAGATCCCCGCGCCGCTCAACGGCACCTTCGCGGCGGCGGTTTCAGGCGGCTCCATCATCCTGCCCGCGGGGGTGATGGACCAGCTTGGAGGCCCGGGCCAGAAGCTGCTCGTTTCCCCCGGGCCCGACACCTGCCTGTGGATCACCAACCAGGCGCACCTCGACAGGTTGTCGGAGCGGCTTGAGTCATCCCCGGCGCGGGAAACCGACATCAGGGCTTTCAGGCGGCTTTACTTCGCCCAGGTGGAGAGGAGCCAACCCGGCGCGGACGGGAAGCTTGCCGTCTCCGGGCGCCTGCTCGAGTTCGCCGGCCTTTCCGGCGAGTGCGTGCTGGTGGGCATCGATGACCATTTCGAGGCGTGGGACGCGGTCCGCTGGCGCGAGTACGCCCGCCGGCCCGCCGGTCAGGAAACCGACGAACAACCCTGAGGAGGATGAACATGGCGGAACCGACCAAGAGCACCGGCATGTCCCGGGAAATGAAGGCGGGCCTGATGGCCTCGGGGGCCTTCGGGGCCCTATTGGCGGGGGTCGTGGCCAAGAAATACCTGGCTCCCGACGAGCTTCTGGGCCACAAGCCGGCGACGCGGCAGGCCTCGTATGAATTTCCGGACAAGCCGGATTCGGAGAATAAGGAAATCGAGGCCCCGCATCCCGCCGCGGCGGAAAAGGCCGGCCCCGCGGCCGACCCGGTCGCCAAGGCCCTCGCGTCGGCCAAGGGCTCGGATGTGATGCTGGCCTCGGCCCAGGACAAGGGCGACCAGCCGGAAAAGGACAAGGGCATGGTGTCGCCCCTCACGGGCCCGGCCGGGGGCTTGCCTCCGCTTCCCTCGCTGCCCGTTCCTTCCGAACCCCCCGCGCCCGCCCCTGTTCCCGGCTCCGGTGGTGTTCCCTCGGGTGGCTTGCCCGCGTTGCCATCACTACCGTCGGCTGGCACTCCGCCGGCCCCATCGGCTCCAAGCCCTGGTGGCCTGCCGCCGCTGCCATCGCTTCCGTCGGCCGGTACCCCGCCGGCCCCATCGGCTCCAAGTCCGGGTGGTTTGCCGCCCTTGCCACCGCTTTCGGGGGGCGGCACTCCGCCGGCCCCGACGGCGGTAGGCGCGGGAGGTCTTCCGTCCTTGCCGGCGCTTCCCGCAAGCGGGGCCTTCGCGCCTCCTCCGCCGCCGCCAGCCCTCATCAATCCGCGGGGCATTGATGAGCCAGCGGGCTTGCCGCCGCTGCCCGCGGCCAGCGGTTCCGGTTCCCCTCCCTTGCCGGCGCCCGCCTCCGGCCTGCCGATGGCACCGGTGTCAGGTTCGGGGCTTCCGCCCCTGTCTCCCTTGCCGCCCTCGGCCGGTTCGGGCCTACCGGCGAGTGTGCCGGGAGAGGCCAAGGTGACAGCGTTCCCGGTTGGCCAGGGGCCGGCGAGGCGAACCGAATTTTTCCCGGCCCCTGAAACCGGCGCGCCGGGCATCCCTGCGCCCCTTCCTTCCGCCCCCCTGCCGGCCAATGGCCCCATGGGCGTTCCGGCATCGCCTCCCTCGCCCTCCGGCCTGCCTCCCGCCGGCCTTCCCGCTTCGCCGGCCACCGGGTCGGCGGGACTTTCCAGGCCGCTCATCGTGCCGGCTCCCATCTCCCCGGAGATCGTCAACCGGCCGATCCCGGTGCTGACCATGCCCGGGTCGCCGAGCGCACCGGTCGATAAACCCCCGGTCGCGGCAACGCCGTTGACGGGCAATGCCAGCTTTCCACCCATCGCCTCGGCGGCGGGCAACCTCACGCCGGCGGGCGCGAGGGAGCCGATTGCCCCGTCAGCGGGCCTGATCTCTCCCTCGGGAATCGCGCGGGTACCGGCGGCCACCTCCGGTCCACCGGTCGTGCCGGCGCCGATTCAAGCCAAGCCGCGCGTCAGTTCCTGGAGCGAGTCGGTGCATGTGGCCAGGGCCGGCGATACCTACGGAGCGCTCGCGGCGCAGTATTACCGCGACGGCACCCTGGGCAACGCCCTGATGAACTACAACCGACTGCATCCCCGCGCCCGCGAAGACGCGCCGCGCGACGGATCGCTGGTGCCGGGGATGGAGGTGTACCTGCCCGACAGGGCGGCCCTCAACGCCGGCACCGCGGGAGTGGTCGCGCCGCCGGGGCTGAAACCCTGACAACCTTGGCGGCCGGATTCGGGCGGGGGATATTTGGGCCGTACCCGCCTAAGAGCAGGCTTCAAACGGGTGAGTTGAATTGTTGACGCTGACAGAACAAACACAAATGTGCGTTGAGTAAAACCAATAGAGCCCCGAACGCTGTCGAAGGCGGAATGAGCGGGTTTGGATCCGGAATCGACCCGCTCACTCCGGCGCTACGCGCCTGCGTTCGGGGCTCTTTCGTTGCTGTTATGGCTCAGGTTTGTCCCTGGGGACAGATCGTGCCCGAACTCCTCGCCTGATTTCCCGTCAATCATATAACTGCCAACTGGCGCATTCCCTCTTCACCCGCCTGACCGACGGAGGACTTTCCCGTGGGCTTCCACCAGACCAAGACGCACCGCAACGGCAAGGGCTCGTTCCACCAGATCGGCCTCGTCCGCGGCCAGTTCGGCAATGTTCCGTTCGACCAGTGGGTCGGCTTCCTGCAAAAAAGCGGCTTTGATGGTTGGGAGGAGGCGTCGTGGGAGCTCGACCTGCGCCGCTGCGACACGGATGCCGGCGCCGCGGCCTACGCCAAGGAGCGGGTCGACCTCGCCAAGAAGCACGGCCTCGAGATCTTCACCGTCGCCACCCACCTGCAGGGGCAGATTCTCGGCGATGAGCCTTCCGCCAAGACCCTCAACTTCATGGGCTCGGGAACGAAGTCCCGGCAAGCCTACAAGGCCTGGCGAGACAAGGGGAACAAGCCGCCCCGAACCAACCCGTATTTCGTTCCCGACGAGGTCGGCGCCCTCATGCAGGAGGAGGCCACCCAGGACCTGCAGGCCTGCGTTCGCCTTGCCGGGCATTTGGGTAAGCTGCAGGACCGCAAGGTGGCCCTGCCCGGCTTCGTGGGTTCACCGGCCCATTGCTGGAGCCACTGGTTCCTGTTCCCGCCGCTGCCCGGCTCGCTCGACGGCCACGCCATTGCCGATGTGCGCGATGTCAGCCTCGAATTGCTGGCCGAGCGCTTCGCCCCGGTCTGGGACCTCTGCAAAGAATACGGCGTGACCTTCGACCTCGAGTGTCACCCCTCCGAACGCGCCATGGGCGACCTCGAAAGCGCCGGCGACTACATCAACTTCATGTGCAAGAAGGGCTATGAGGGGATCGTCGGCTTCAACCTCGACGGGTCCCACATGGAATGGCAAAATGTGTCGGTGGTGCAGTTCATCCGCGAGTACCACCATCACATCCACTGCGCCCATGTGAAGGGCGTGTGGGTGGCGCGCGAACATTGCCGCGCCGGTCGGTTGGGCGGCCATCGCCCGATGGGCCACTGGACCAACGGCTGGAACTTCGTGACGGCCGGTTCGGACCGCGACGCCAACAGCCTCGAGGAGATTTTCATCGAGCTGAACCGCGTGGGTTACGACGGGGCGGTGAGCATCGAGTGGGAAGACAACGACGCCGAGCAGCACGCCGGCGCCCAGGCCGCCCTGGCCCGCGCCCGCGCCGCCGACCTGCCCCCTTCGGCCATGCGCCACGACGACATGCTGAAGGGCTAACAAGCCCCGACGCGCCTTGACCCCCCGGGGGCATGGGACTTAGGATACCCGTGCCCTTGGGCGTTACCCGGTAGTGTAACGGTAGCACAAGAGTTTTTGGCACTCTTTGTCTAGGTTCGAATCCTAGCCGGGTAGTTTCTGATAGCGGATGCCAGCAGTTTCGGCCGCTCCCGCTGTTTTTCCCCCCAACCCGCCACCGCCGTTCAGTGCGAAGGCATGGAGATCCAGACGGGAACGGGCGCCTTGTCGCCCCAGCGGTTGGCGGAGCGTATCCAGCCCGCGGTCTTTCTGGGATCACGCAGATACACATAATAGGAATCTTGCCGCTCGAAGAGGTCGCCTGAACCGTCGGGCCTGTCCGCCACGACCATCGACGCCGCGATCCGCACATGGAGGTAGCCGGGCAGCAACTCGTCATGGGGAAGATCGGGAACCGGGAACCGGAACCTGACCAGGACCTTGTCCGCCCCCACGGGCCGCACCATGCCTCCCGGGTCGTTCCCGCGCACCGATACCGCCTGCCAGCGACCCTCCCGCTGGATTCCCACATCAACCGCCGGCCCAAGCACATGGAGCGTCCGGTCGGGGCGGAAGTTCTGCATGAAGAGGGTCGCCGTGGCGAGGCCATCGGAGTCGAGGGTCACATCGTCGACATCGGCGCGCAGGTCTTGCAGCGCCATCTCCTCGGCCAGGCGGCGCTGGGCCTTTTCGGACCGGACCACGGTTTCCTGACGCCAGGCGAGAAGCCCGTCGAGCAGGGCGACCGCGCCCGCGGCGAGGCAGGCGCCGCCGACAAAGGGCAGCCACAAGGCCGCGGCCTCGCCGATGCCCGTGGGAACTGGCTTGGGGGTGGAAGGAACCGGCGCGAAAGGTGGTGAAGGCTCCACGGCCTCCCTTGGCCGGCCTTGCCAAGGAACGGACGCGCCGGAGTCCGCGGCGGGTCGGGCCGTTTCATGAGCGAGGCATTTTCCATCCTCCATCCGGAAGGTCCGGTCGGCGATGGCCGCCAGTTCGGCATCGTGGGTCACGATCACCATGGCCACGGCGCGTTGTTCGCGAATCCCGGCCAAAAGCGCGATGATTTCTCGCGACGAACCGGGGTCGAGGTTGCTGGTTGGCTCATCCGCGAGGATCACGAGCGGGTCGGCCACCAGCGCCCGGGCCAGGGCCACGCGGCGGGCCTGCCCCTGCGACAGTTGGTTCGGGTGGGAGCGGGCGCGGTCAGCCAAGCCGACGGCGGCGAGCCTGTCCATCGCCCGCCTCGCGGCATCCGCGGGGGGAAACCCGGCGAGCACCGCCGGCAGAGTCACATTATCCAGCGCCGTGAGGCCGGGCAGCAGGCCGCCTTCCTGCAGCAGCAGCCCCATCCGGGCGGAGCGGATGCGGCAGGTTTCCGCCTGGCCCAGGCTTTTCCACGGCCTGCCTTCGAACAACGCCTCGCCCGAACCCGGGCGGCACAATCCGGCCAGAAGGGCGAGCAATGTCGACTTTCCAGAGCCTGATGATCCAATGACGGCAACGCATTCCCCGCGCATGACGGCCAGGGTGGCGTTGTCGACGGCCGGGGCGGGGGCGCCCGGGTACGAAAGGCTGGCCGCGCGCGCCTCCAGCAAAGGAAACCCCGTCATTCGCCTTCACCGCGCAGCAGGTGCCAGGGCTGGGATGAGGCGGCCAGCCACGCGGCGGCGCCCGCCCCGGCGATCGCCGTGGCCGATACGAGGGCCATGCTGGCGGCCGCGTACAGCAGGCAATCCGGCCATGCGGGCAACTCCAGCGAAATATCTCGCCTTTGCAGGTTGAACCCCACCGTCCGCAGGAAAATGGAGATGAAGCCGAAGGCGACGACCACGCCGGCGATGGCTCCCGCGAGCGCCGCGAGCGCCGCCTCGACCACCACGGCCAGCACGATCAGGCGCCTGGCCACGCCCATGGCGAGCATGGCTCCCAGTTCGCGCCTTCGCTCGGCAAGCATGCCCGTGTACGCCACTCCCACCAACACCGCCGGCGCGGTGAGCGCCACGACCAGGGTGGCCATGAAACTTTTGGCAAGCGAGGCCACGGCATGGCGCACGCCGGCCTGGCTGCCCGGGCCCGTGTGCACCGTCAGTTCCGGAATGGAAGCCGCGGCGAATCGCAATTCCTCGGGCCCCCTGTTTTCGCCCAGGCGCACCAGCGCGCCGGTGGGTTCCTCCAGGGGGTTCACCGGAAACGGCACGCCGTCGGCGGTGAGGGCCCCGGCCTCGGCCAGGGAACGGGCGGTCTGCGGCCCGATGAACAGCGACCGCTCGAACGGCCCAGCGCCCGCCAGGCCCAGCTTGCCATGCACCACGAGCGGCACGCCCTGGATCGAGAACCGTTCGCCAACCGCCTCGGGCCGCCGGCCTCCCGCGATCACATCTCCCCGCGCGAGCGGCCTTCCGAGCCGCTGCGTGACCCAGGGCAGCACGGTGATGTCGGCTTCCGGATCGAAAACCACGAGGTCGAGGGGAAGGTGTCCGCCGGCATCGGCGATCTTGAGGGCGCGCTGGGGGGCGCACCGGGCCACCGCCGGCACCGATGCGAGCTTGCCGAGCGCGCCCGCCGGAAGGACCACCGGCCCCGGTTCCACCGAGAGGAGCACCGGCGTGAGGTTCGCGGCGACCCCCGCGGGAAGGATGGCGGCGTCGGCCCCGAGCCTGGCGATGCCGCTGTCGAGGGAGCGGCCGATCGACGCGTGGAACAAAAGGGCGCCAAACGAGGCGGCCCCCGCGAGCGCCATGCCGGCGGCGAGCAGGCCAAGGCGCCAGGGGCGGCGGGAGGCGCCGAGAACCGCCATGCGGGCCAGCACCGCGGCGGCCCGGAGGTCGCCCGCCGGGCTCACACCGTGCAGCTTCGGCTGAACTTGAGCTGGTCGACGGTCGAGGGCACGATCACGCAGTCGTGGTGGCCGCCGAAGTTCGGCATGTATCCCACCTGCTCGAGCGTGTCCTGGCGGAACACGAACGCCCCGGATTCCATCCGCTGGAAGCCGGAGAAGATCACGATGGCGTACTTGCCGTCATAGGTGGTGCAGGTGGTTTGCGCGTCGACGCCGATGTTGCGGAACTTGCGGATGATCTTCCACGACCTGGTGTCGACCACCACCACATCCGACTTCATCGGCTTGGGTCGAAGCACGGTGAAGAAGCATTTCGTGCCGTCGATGGAGAAGTTGAGATGGAAGGGCGAGGGAAATTCGCCCTGCCATTCGGGATCCTTGACGAAGGTGACCCGCTTCCACTTGCGCGGGTCGTTGTCGGCGGTGTCGAAGACGGCGACATTGTTGGCGCGCAGGTTGTTCATGACGCAGAGGAAGTTGCCTTGCGGATTGAACCCCATCTCGTGGATCGGGTTGCCGACGGCGGGCAACTCGACCTCCCAGGTGTCGGGTGAGCCCGAGACCTTGCGGACGGGGAAGTTGTCGCGGCTGCCCTCGTTGGCCTGGATGAAGCAGATGGGCTCGAAGTTGGCGCGGTCGATGATGATCCCGCCGCCGCACATGCGAAGGCCCATGAGCGAAAGCTTGCGGACGGGGTCGTGCAGGCAGAAGTCGAGGCCTGTGAGCCCGCGGGGATCGCTGCCGGGGATCTGCCCGCGCTCGACGCGCAGTTCCGCCATGGGCGCCATCTCGAAGTTGATCTTGTTGCCGGTGGTGCCTTCCAGGTCGAAGCGTCCGAGGTCGAGGCTGGGCTCGAGCCGCGTGAGGATGATGCGGCCGCCCTTGGTCCAGGTGGATCCGAGTTCGCCGGAGTTGGGCTTCCAGTCGGCCCTGAAGGCGGCGAGGACCTTGGTTTTCTCCTGCCCTCGGGCCCGGGAAAAGAATGCGACGATGTCCTTCTGGCCATCGCCGCAGGCGAAGCCGGTGCCATCGGGGAACGGCACGGTGTGCACGCTGAGTCCGATGCCGGTGGTTTCGGCGATGTCCTCGAGGAGTTCCATTTGGCCTGTTTTGCCGTCGTAGCCGACGCGGTAGATGTGGTTGCCCTGGCCTGCCCGGCCCAGCATGCCGTTCTCGCGGATGCGGGTGCGCAGGCCGTACATGAGGATGTTGTCGCCGCCCTGGGTGGAGTTCACGAACTCGAACCCCTTGTAGGGGTCGCCCGAGTCGGCGTTGAACGCGGCGAGGTGGTGTGAGATGGGGCAACTATCGCCGTAATTCCAGTAGGAGATCCACGATAGTGTCTTGTTGGTGGCGAGGTCGACGGCGTGGGTGCCGCCGCCCAGTTTCTGGGGGGTGAGCAGGATAAATTTCCCGAGCGCCTCGCGGATTCCCTCGTATCGGGCCTCCTCCACCAATGGAACCGCCGCGCCGCCGGCCGAAGCCGCGCGCCCGGCGACATAGCGGAGGGAACCGAGGGCGCCCGCCCCCGCCACGCCGGCGATGCCGAAGCGGAACAGGTTGCGGCGGGAAAGCTTGGCCGAAAAGGCGTCGTTCATCGAGAGGCTTCCGAAGGGGGCGGGGCTGCCTGTGCCAAGGGGCAACCGGCGGTGGTGGCCCCGGGCCAATTGCTCATGATAACCTCCGGAACGGTTCCTCGCCAGCCAAGCCTGGATTCCAGGTCGCGCACCACCTGCCGGGATACGCCCGGCCAAAGCGCCTCGACGCGGCCGTCGGCCCCGACCAGGGCCATGGCGCCCGCCTTGGTGATTCCCCATGCCGTGGCCAGCCGGCCTTGATCGTCGGCAACGAGCGGGGTTGCCAGGCCCGAATCCCGGGCGAAGGCGCCGGCGCTTTCCCGGTTCGCCTCCAACACGGCCAGGAAGTTGGCCGCGGGGGCCAGGTGAGGCGCCAGCGCGCCGAACGCCTTGGCGAAATCAAGGCTGCACGGGCAGTCGGCCTTGAGGAAGATCACGATCCCCGGTTTGCCGCCGGGCACCACCACCCGCTCAAGCTCGGGGGGGACCCGCAGCGCGCTCCCGGCGTTGAGCCGGATGAAGTCCTCGGCAGGCACGGCGTGAAGGCTTGGCCGAACGGGGCCGTCCATTTCCGCCGGTGCGGTCGCCAAACGCCACCGGGCCGCGAACACCAGCGCGGCGAGAACCAGCATGGAAAGTCCGACGGCCCAGGTGACGCGCATCTTTGGTCCGCGGGAGTGGCCGGGAAAAAGGCTGCCATATTCCTTTATGAAGGGTCCTGCCCGGCCCCGCAACCCCTGGGGGCGCCGGGCCGATTGTGCGCCCGGGAGGTTCGTGTGTTAGCATTCGAGCCATGGCGGGACCCGGAGAAAGGTCCCTCTCCCCCAATAACCGCATCCCGCGAGGATTCCGCGCATGAGCATCTTGGCCAAGTTCAAACTGCTTCCCGAGGTGACCGAATTCCTTAAGGGTTCGCCGTTCACCGGGCTTGTCGCCGGAAAGAACGCGCCAGCCACCGGCGGCGCCCTCATCGCCACGCACGACCCCGGCTCGGGCGAGAAGATCGCCGACATCCACGACATGACCGCCGCGGATGTCGACCGCGCGGTGAATGCCGCCAACGCCGCGTTCCCCGCCTGGTCCGCCTTGCCCCAGAAGGAACGGGGCGCCATCCTGCTGCGCCTGGCCGACGCCGTGGAGGCCCGCAAGAAGGTCATCGCGCAGATCGAGGCCCTTGAAGCCGGCAAGATCGAGGCCCAGGCCCAGGGCGATGTGCAGAACTTCGTCGACACAATGCGCTACTTCGTGAAGCTCGCCGAGGGCGTGCAGCTTCGCACCAAGCTCGATGTCGCCGGGCACGAGGCCTACACCTGCAAGCAGCCATGGGGCGCCTGCGGTTTCATCTTCCCGTGGAACTTCCCGTTTTTGCTCATTGGCTGGGGCATCTCCCCCGCGTTGGCGGCGGGCAACACCGTGGTCATCAAGCCGGCTGAAGACACCTCGTTGTCGGCCATCTACCTCGCCAGGCTGGCCTTGGAGGCGGGCGTGCCGGCGGGCGTCATCAATGTGGTGACCGGCCGGGGCCAGTGCGCCGGCGCGGCGCTTTCGGCCAACCCGCGCATCAAGAGGATGTCGTTCACCGGATCGCCCGAGGTGGGCCGCCTGGTGGCCGAGGCGTGCGGCCGCAACCTGGTGCCGGTGAAGCTGGAACTGGGCGGCAAGGGCGCCGCGGTGGTGTTCGACGATGTCGATGTCGACTCCGTGGCCGACAAGCTGGTGGGAGCCATCACCTTCCACACCGGGCAGGTGTGCTGCGACGCCACTCGCTGGCTGGTGCATTCGAGGATCCACGACCGCTTCCTGGCCCGCTGCAAGGAAAAGCTCGCGCAGGTGCGCATCGGCCACCCGCTCGACCCGGACACCCAGATGGGGCCCGTCGTGAACCCCAGGCAGAAGGCCCGGGTTCTCGGCTACCAGGAAAAGGGACAGGCCACGGGCGCCAAGTGCGTCTTCGGCGGCGGCCCGGCCACCGTGGAGGGCCTCGACGGCAACTATGTGAAGCCCGCCCTGCTTTCAGGCTCACTCGACAATGTTGCCGCCCGCGAGGAGATCTTCGGGCCGGTGGCCTACATCGCCACCTTCGACACCGAGGAGCAGGCGCTCCGCATGGCCAACGACACCGACTACGGCCTGGCCAACAGCGTCTGGACGGGCGACAAGGCGCGCGCCGCCCGCATGGCCGAGGCCATGGAGGCCGGCAACAGTTGGATCAACGCCCACAATGTGTTCCCCCACGGGGTTCCTTACGGCGGCGTCAAGAAGAGCGGCCTGGGCGGCGGGGTGCTCTCCCCCGAGGTGCTCATGGACTACTACCGCAGCGTCTCGGTGGTGAGGCCCCTGGCCTGACGGGTTGGCGCAAAGCGTTTTCCACCCTGATTTTTTTGACTTGCCAAGCCTCGGGCGCAAGCCCGAGGCTTGGGCCGATTTCGAATTATTGTGTTTGCGAAATACCGATCCGAAATCAGGAATGACGATTCGTGGGGTTCATCCCGGTGTCATAAACGGGTGTCCGCCCAGGCCAACGCATGCCATCAAGGAGTCTGACTAGCATATTTCAAGTTTCAGGCTTGATATGGCAGTTGGTGAAATGGTGCCTGCTGTAGGTTGATTTGTTTTTGTACACCCGCCGACTGGCATCGGCGGCTCTTTGCCCATCCCAGATCAACGCCTACCCTGTTCGACAGGTTGTTGTTTTGCCGGTTCAAGCCCCGAGAAATCGGTCATCTTGTTATCGGGCCGCCGACTGGCATCGGCGGCTCTTTGCCCATCCCAGATCTATGCCTACCCTGTTCGACAGGTTGTTGTTTTGCCGGTTCAAGCCCCGAGAAATCGGTCATCTTGTTATCGAGCCGCCGACGCCAGTCGGCGGGTGTTTGCCCATCCCAGATCAACGCCTACCCTGTTCGACAGGTTGTTGTTTTGCCGGTTCAAGCCCCGAGAAATCGGTCATCTTGTTATCGAGCCGCCGACCGGCGTCTGCGGCTCTTTGCCCATCCCAGGTCTACGCCTACCCTGTTCGACAAGTTGTTGTTTTCCCATTTCAAGCTCCGAGAAATCGGTCATCTTGTTATCGAGCTGCCAACCGGCGTCTGCGGCTCTTTGCCCATCCCAGATCAACGCCTACCCTGTTCGACATGTTGTTGTTATACTAAATTAAGCTCCGAGAAATCGGCATCTTGTTATCGAGCCGCCGACGCCAGTCGGCGGGTGTTTTTTTGAATTTGCTCAAGCCTTTTCCTTCTCCTCGATTTCGTGGCAAATATCCGGCGATGCCCTTGCGATGAACTTGCCTTTTTGAAAAGCCTGAGGCTTGAGTTTTTCATTATTACAAGAAGCGGACATCCAATCGTCTATTGGCAATGCCTCATTTGAAAAAATCCGTACCCTGTTCGCGCCTGGTTGAACCGAATTATAGATGTGGTAGTGTTCCTTGCGGGGATCGTCAGGAAGACGCTTTTCCGTTTTCCTTGCGAAACGGCGCTGGAGAGGCCCCGATGCTGATCATCCGCAAGATCCTGCTGGCCACCGACTTTTCCTCGGCCTGCACCCAGGCGTACTTCCACGCGCTGCACATGGCCCGCTTGCACCAGGCCGACCTGGTGATCTCGCATGTGTGGCGGGCCGACGCGGCGGACGGCCGAGGGGAAGGACATTTCAGAAACCTGTTGGAGCAGATTCGTCCCGTCGACGAGTCGATCCGCGTGTCGCACGCGCTGTTGTCCGGCGACGCGGCGACGGAACTGGTGGCCTACGCCCGGGAGCACGGCGTCGACCTTATTGTTTTGGGCCGGCAAGGCCGGCACGACACCGGGCGCGACATGCTCGGCAGCGTCACGGAGGAGGTGCTGCGCTCGGCGCCCTGCACGGTGCTGGTGGCGCGGGTGCCGCAGGGGCGTTCCGCCGGGTTCGCCCCGGCCGCCAAGGCCGCCGTGGAGTGAGTCTCGCGGGCCAAATGGATGGCGACGGCCGGCCCCAAGACCGACCCGTTGGCCTCACCCCAACGGCGGCACCACCCAGACGGGCTTGTCGTCCTCTGATGGCGAGGGGCCGGCGATGAACGGGTTGCGGATGCCCGGGAGAACCTGGACATCGAACACCTCCTCCACTCCGGAGGCGAATTCGAGGTGAGCCTCGTGCCGGCCGGTTCGCAGGTCGATGAAGCCCAGTCCGCACTTGAGTTCCTCACGGCGCTCAGCGATGGGGATTCCACCAAAGACCGAGGTTTCACGAATGCGGCTCAGGCCCACAAGGGCATAGGGGCCGGCAAACGCCAAGCCTCGCGTGTAGCCGGGGAAGCGCGCCACCTCTTGCCATTGGCCCGAGGCCATGTCGATCACCACCAACGCGCCACGGCCGGAGTCGAGCGCCCAGAGCCTGCCGCCGTGCAGCCGGGGTGAGTGAGGCATGGCGAAGCCTTCCGCCACCACCCGGCCCGAGGGCACCTCGAGCACGCAGCCGGTGCCGGCCTTGTCGGGCCGCCAGCCTCCCGGCGTGTCGGTGCGCGCCATGACGGTGACGAACCGTGGAGCGCCCGCTTCCATGGCCATGCCGTTGAGGTGGCAGCGGTCTTCCGCCGCCAGCGCGGAGATGAACGGCGGCTTCCACTTGGGAACGAAGTTGAACTCCTCGCTGACCAGCGACAGGCAACTGAACAGCGTGGTGACCTGCCAGAGGCCCTGCGGGCCGAATGCCAACTCGTGGCCGTGCACCTCGCCGGTGTGCCGGCATGAGCGGGGCAGGAAGCAGGCGTCGTGCTCGCCGGGTTCGCCCACGCGTGAAGCCAGCTCGGGCACATTGAGCAGCATCCAGACCTGCCGCTTGGAGCCGACGGCCAGGCGGTTGGGCGCCACCGCCACGCCCATGGCCTGCTCGAACTGGTTGATGGAGAACCTCAGCTTGCCGGCGTGTGTGCCCACGGCCACTAGCTGGCCGGCCTGGTAGGTGCTGATGAGGACGGAGGCGCCCAGCGAGGCGAGGAGTTCGGGCAGGTTGCCGGTGTGGCTGAAGCGGGCCTCGGTGGTGCGGGGCGTGGGAGTGGTGGACATTGTTGGTCCTTGGTGTTGAAGAATGGTTAAATCATGATCCCAGAAGCCCTTGGCGACAAACAAGGTAAAATGGAATTCCGGTTGTCGGCGAAAGCGAGGGAGTGATGAACTGGCGTGAACATATCGTCTCCGTACCCGAAATCGCCCATGGCAAGCCATGCGTGTCGGGAACCCGCGTGCTGGTTTCGGTTGTGTTGGCCGAATTGGCGGCGGGGGAAAGCTGGGAATCCGTTTGCCGGGGGTATGGCATCACCCGTGAAGATATCGCCGCGGTATTGGCGTTCGCCTCGGAAATGTCGCGAAAGGAAATGGTTCATTTGCCCGAGGCGGGCTGACATGCGGTTCAAGGTGGATGAAGATATTCATTCCGAAGTGGCCAAATGGTTGAGACTAAGGGGGCATGACGCCCTCAGCGTCGGGGAACAGGGACATCAAGGTTGTCCCAATGCCGGTTTGGCCAGCGTTTGTCAGCATGAGGATCGAGTCCTCATCACACAGGATCTCGATTTTTCAAACATCCTTGTTTACCCGCCGGAAAATTTCCCGGGAATCGCCCCGCTGCGGTTGGCTGATCAATCCAAGCGTTCATGCCTTGCCGCGCTGGAGCGCCTGTTGGCGGTTTCCTCGCCAGAAACCATCGCCCGCAGCCTTTGGATTGTGGATGAATCCCAAATTCGCGTCAGGGCCGGCAGGATGGATAAGTAATGAGCCATTCCGGAGCTTCTTTAAACGGATCAGGATCCCCCGGCGACCCGGCCGACGCGCAGAACGAGCTGGGCATCGCCCTGGCCCGGCAGGGACGCAACGCCGAGGCCGAGCAGACGCTGCGCCGGGCCGTGGCCATGAGGCCGGCGCACGCCGGCGGCTGGAACAACCTCGCCAATGTGCTCAGGCGGCTGGGCCGGCTCGATGACGCCGAGCGCGCCCACCTCACCGCCGTGGCCCTGGCACCCGAAGACGGTGAGCTGCAATTGGCCCTGGGGCATTTCTGGAGGCAGTGCGGCCGGGCGGCGCAGGCGGCGGCGGCCTACGGACATGCCGCGAGGCTTATGCCGGGCTCGGCCGAGGCGCTGCGGTGCCTGGGAGACGCGCTGCGCGAATTGGGGCGCGTGGCGGAGGCGCTGCCGGTGCTGCGGAAGGCCGCCGCCTTGGCCCCCGGCATGCGCCAGGTGTTCCTCGACATCGGCTATTGCCACCGCCAGCTTGACCGCGATGCCGACGCCGAGGCCTCGTTCGCCGAGGCCCTCAGGCACGACCCCGCGGACGCCGACGGGCACGCCAACCTCGCCAGCCTGATGGCCGACCAGGGCCGGGTGGACGAGGCGCGCCGGCACGCCCTCGAGGCGGTGAGACTGAGGCCCGCGCCCCGCCTCAGGGTGCTCTCGGCCACCGTCATGCCCGTCGTGTGCGGGTCGGTGGATGAGATCGACCAGGCCCGCGAGCGGTTCGACCGCGAGACAAAAGCCCTGGCCGACGAGGGCGTGCGCCTCGATCCCACGGCGCAGGTGGTGCCGAACCACTTCTTCCTGGCCTACCACGGCCGCGACGACCGGCCGCTGATGGAACGGGTGGCGGCGCTCGCCGACGGGCCCCGGGCGCACAAGCCGCCGGTGGCTCGCCCACCCCGTCGCGACCGCATCCGAGTCGGGTTCCTGTCCAAATACCTGAAGGCCCACACGATCGGCCAGCTCAACAAGGGGCTCATCACCCGGCTCGACCGCGGGCGGTTTGAAGTGGTGCTGCTGATGATCGACGGGGTGAGCGATGTGTTCTCAAGGGAGATCGCCCAGGCCGCCGACCGGGTGGTGCCGGTGGCGCCCCCGGTGCCGGCGGCCCTGGCCGCGGTGGCCGCCGAGGAACTCGACATCCTGTTCTACCCCGAACTCGGCATGGACCCATTGACCTACACGCTGGCGCACAGCCGGCTGGCGCCGGTGCAGGCGGCCACCTGGGGGCACCCCGACACCTCGGGCCTGAAGACGATCGACCTGTACGTTTCCTCGGCCGACCTCGACCCGCCCGGCAACGAGAAGTACTACACCGAAAGGCTGCACCGCCTGCCCAGGCTGGCCACCTGGTACGAGCGGCCCGAGGCCCCGGCGGCCGTCAGGCGCGAGGAGTTCGGCCTGCCGGGCTCGGGAGCGCTGTTCGGCTGCCCGCAGTCGCTGTTCAAGTTCCATCCCGACTTCGACGCGGTGATCCGCCGGGTGCTCGGTGAGGTTCCCGGCAGCCATCTGGTGCTTCTGGAGGGAACCAATCCGCGTTGGCGCGGATTGCTGCGGGCCCGGCTGGAGCGAACGCTGGGTCCGTTGGCCGGGCGCGTCGTTTGGGTTCCGCGTTGCTCGCGCGAGGCGTTCCTCAGGCTCAACGCCTGCTGCGACATCATGCTCGACCCGGTCCACTTCGGTGGAGGCAACACCACCTACGAGGCGCTGGCGCTGGGCAAGCCGGTGGTCACCTGGCCGTCGCCGTTCCTGCGCGGCCGGCTGAGCCTGGCGATGTACCGGCAGATGGGATATTCCGACTTGGTGGCGGAGAGTTTCGAGGACTACGCGGCGCTCGCCATCCGCTTGGCGCGAGACGAGGCGTTCCGCAGGCACGCGTCGGAAACCATCGGAGAAAAATCGGAGATCCTCTACCGCGACGACGAGGCGGTGCGGGCGTTCGGCCAGTTCCTGCGCGAGGCCGCGGGGTGGTGAGGCGGCTGACATTGTTCTACGCGGCAGACGCACGTATTTTAAACTTAGTAAAAATCTACGCATATAGAGAAATTATTAGCAATCTTCTTGGAGCCAGAGGATAGCGCCATGCATCAGGTTTCTTCCGCGTGCCATTGGTTCAAAGGCATCCTGTCGCGTCTTCGAGGTTCATCCGGACGACCGAAAGTTCAACGAACCCTCAACCTCGACATCCTTGAAAAGCGGTTGGTGCCCGCGTTCGCCCCGGTGTTGGTGAAGGACCTCAATCCGGGTAATCCCGATTCCCAACCCCGCCAATTCATGGCTGTGGGTTCCACGCTCTTTTTCACGGCCACTGACTCGGCGGGAGGGCGTGAGTTGTGGAAGTCGGACGGAACGGCGCTTGGCACATTCCGCGTGAAGGACATCAATCCCGGAGCGGCTTCCTCGAATCCCCTCGGGTTGACCGCCGTGGGAGGCTTGCTGTTCTTTTCCGCCAGCGACGGGACGAGCGGTCGTGAATTATGGAAGTCTGACGGCACCGAGCTTGGAACGGTACGGGTCAAGGACATCAACCCGGGCGGTGCTGATTCCAGCCCTGGATACTCCGGAAACATTTTCCGGCAAAGTGAATTGGTCAACCTTAACGGAACTCTGGTCTTTAGCGCCGACGACGGCACCAACGGTATCGAATAGTGGAAATCAGATGGCACGGAACAGGGGACGATGCTCATCAAGGACATCCGTCCCGGCGACAGCAACTCCTACGCCCGGTACCTTGCTGAAGTGAACGGCATCGTGTTCTTCTCGGCATTCGACAATGCCAACGGGTTCGAACTTTGGAAGTCGAATGGAACGAATGCCGGCACGACACTCGTCAAGGATATCAGGGTCGGAATCGGTTTTTCGGACCCGAGATACCTCACTAACGCGAACGGAACCTTGTATTTCGTGGCCGAAGACGGCACCAGCGGGCGGGAACTCTGGAAATCGGATGGTTCCCAGGGCGGTACCAGCCTGGTCGCGGATATCAACACCGGCGCGACGAACACAGACATCCTGAACCTGACTCCCGTGGGAAACACGCTCTTTTTTGTTGCCGGTGATGCCTCGGGTCGGGAGTTGTGGAAAACCGACGGAAGTGGTCCGGGAACCAGCAGGATCGCCGACATCCGTCCCGGCCCCGACGGTTCATCGCCCCGGTGGTTGACGAATTTCGCCGGCACGCTGTTTTTTCCGCCGAGGATGCGACCAACGGTTTTGAGTTGCGCAAGACAGACGGCACTTCCCAGGGCACCTCGGTTGTCATGGAGATCAATCCCGGCGGCGGCAACGCCAACCCCACCTACCTCACCGTCGCTGGCAACACCCTGTTTTTCGCCGCCAACGACGGAACCAATGGCGAGGAGGTTTGGCAAACCGATGGCACAATGGCGGGAACGGTGCTTGTCGGCAACATCAGGAGCGGAATCGGCAATTCATATCCCCGTTACCTCACCAATGTCGCCGGCACCTTGTTTTTCGCGGCCACCGATGGCGTCAACGGATTTGAACTTTGGAAATTGGAGCCTTCCAAACAGGGACCTTCCATCAGCGTTTCCACCGTCGTTTCAGTGCAGGAAAATTCCACGACAGTCCTGACAGCGACGGCTAGCGATCCCGACCCCGGCACAACGCTGACTTATTCGCTGTCGGGCGTGGATGCCAATTTTTTTTCAATCGGTTCATCGAACGGCGTCTTGACCTTCAATACCGCTCCCGACTTCGAGGCGCCCGCCGATATCGGGAACGACAATGTCTACAACATTACGGTCATGGTTTCTAACGGCACGTTATCTGATTCCAAGGCCGTCACGGTCACGGTGACGAATGTGAACGAGGCTCCGGTGTCGCTGGTGTGTCCGTCCGTCATCGCCGAGAACTCGGGCCCCAACGCTGTGCTTGGCACCTTTTCCACCACCGATCCGGACGCCGGCGACTCGTTCACCTACGCGCTGGCGGCCGGTACCGGCGATGGTGACAACGCCTTATTCAACATCATCGGCGGCCAGTTGAGGGCGAACGCCAACTTTGATTTCGAGACAAAGTCGAGTTACAGCATTTTCGTGCGCGCCACCGACCTGGGCGGCTTGTCGTTCGAGAGCCAATTCACCATCACGGTGACGAATGTGAACGAGGCTCCGGTGTCGCTGGTGTGTCCGTCCGTCATTGCCGAGAACTCGGGCCCCAACGCTGTGCTTGGCACCTTTTCCACCACCGATCCGGACGCCGGCGACTCGTTCACCTACGCGCTGGTGCCCGGTACCGGCGATGGTGACAACGCCTTATTCAACATCAGCGGCGGCCAGTTGAGGGCAAACGCCGCCTTTGATTTCGAGACAAAGTCGAGTTACAGCATTTTCGTGCGCGCCACCGACCTGGGCGGCTTGTCGTTCGAGGGACAATTCACCATCACGGTGACGAATGTGAACGAGGCTCCGGTGTCGCTGGTGTGTCCGTCCGTCATTGCCGAGAACTCGGGCCCCAACGCTGTGCTTGGCACCTTTTCCACCACCGATCCGGACGCCGGCGACTCGTTCACCTACGCGCTGGTGCCCGGTACCGGCGATGGTGACAACGCCTTATTCAACATCAGCGGCGGCCAGTTGAGGGCGAACGCCAACTTTGATTTCGAGACAAAGTCGAGTTACAGCGTTCGCGTGCGCGCCACCGACCTGGGCGGCTTGTCGTTCGAGAGCCAATTCACCATCACGGTGACGGATGATCCCAACGAGTTGACCATCGGAATTTCCCCATCAACATCGTTTGTGGTGTTTCGCGAGGTGTCTGTCACCGGAGTGACGGTCGCCGACCCGACGGCCGGGTCGTTCCGGTTGACCACGGTGCGTACCGCTCCCGGCGGCAAGGTTTCCTTGGGCGCGCGGTCAGGGCTTCAGTTTTTGGCGGGTGACGGCACCGGCGATTCAACGATGCGTTTCACGGGAACGGTGTCCCAAACCGCCGCGGCGCTGAAAAGCCTGTCCTATCTCCATTCGAGCATTTCCTTCTCTGACACGCGGATCGACATTTCCTTGCAGTCGAAGTTCTCGACAGTCTCGAAGTCGATTCCGCTGACGGCGGCCAACGGCGTGACGGCCAAGGTGGCGGATATCGGACACCCAAGTTCAGGCAGGGTTTCGCTGGTCATTCATGGAACGCCGGGCGCCGACACGGTGGTTGTGACGCCGCTGGCCGGTTCCACGACCAACTACCGGGTGACGCTGAACGGAGTCGCCAGCACGGTGACGGGCGTCACGGGCCGACTGATCGTGGGCGGCCTGGGTGGCGATGACAACATCAACCTGGCCGCGGTGGGCATCGCTGCGCGTGTTGACGGCGGCGACGGCAACGATGTGATCCAGACGGGTTTCGGGGAGGATGTGCTTCTGGGCGGAAACGGTGCGGACCTGTTGGCCGGCGGCCTGGGTGCCGACACCGTCAATGGCGGCGCGGGCAGCGACATCGTCATCGATGGCACGGTGTCGGCGCGCGCGGCGGGCAAGACCTTGAGGTCGGTGTTCGATGGCTGGGCGGTGCTGCAGAATCCTTCCAGTGCCGACTAAGCGTCCATCACGGCCGACCTGCTGTTCACGCCGGACAAGGCATCAAAAGACACGCTGACGGGCGGGCAGGGAACCGACTGGTTCTGGTCGGCCACCGCCGGCGCCGTGGCTGATGTGCTGGACAAAGCGGTAGTCGAAAGGCGCCGGCTAATATAATCCAATCCTGAACCGGCAATCGGAATAAACCCACCCTCCCCGTGGGACCGCCAAGGCAAACGCCTTGAGCGGCCCCCCGGGAATTCCGATGAATGGCTTGGATGCATTCGCAACTCGATCGACTCCACAACCCGATTAAGCCGCCCCGGCTTGTGGAGCGCCATCATGAGCGCGAGGAAGCCTTTTCAATCCGAGATGGATCCAACGCGACGGGGTGGATTCTTCATCCCGGTGGTCGAGGAACTCGAGACCCGACTCACTCCGGCCTTTGTGGTTCTCGGTGATCTCAATCCGAACAGGTTCGTCATTTCGGGTCCGCCGGCCGAGTCGTGCCAGGCGGGCGGCGTGACCTATTTCACCCGCGCCGACATCGCCAGCGGCACCGAGTTGTGGCGGACGGACGGCACCGCGTCGGGCACGGCACTGGTGCGCGACATCAACCCCGGCGCCGCCGGGTCGAACCCCCGGTGCCTGGTGGCGGTCGGCGGAACCGTTTACTTCGTGGCCGACAACGGCACGGCCGGCACCGAGTTGTGGCGGACCGACGGCACGGCCGCGGGCACGGTGCAGGTGCGCGACATCAACCCCGGCGCCGCCGGTTCCGATCCGTCCGGCCTGGCCAACCTCAACGGCACCCTGCTGTTCACCGCCGACGATGGCGCCCGCGGCCGCGAACTGTGGAAAAGCGGGGGAACCGCCTCGAACACGGCCTTGGTGAAGGATATCCGTCCCGGTGCCGGGGATAGTTTTTCCGACCTCGGGGATGCCTCACTGGTGGCGTGGGGCGGCAAGGCGTTTTTCGCGGCCAATGATGGCGCCAGCGGCATGGAATTGTGGAGCACCGACGGCACGGCGGGCGGCACGGTGCTTGTGCGCGACCTGTCGGGCGGATCGGCGGGCGGCGTTCCCAACAGTTCCTATCCCACGGCGATCACCGCCTTGGCCGGGTCGCTCCTGTTCGTGGCTGACAACGGCGCCTCGGGGCAGGAGTTGTGGAAGACCGATGGCACGGCCGGCGGGACGGTGCTGGCGCGTGACATCCTGGCGGGATCGGACGGCAACGGCCCGAGGTCGTCGGCACCGCTCAACCTTGTCTCCATGGGCGCCTGGGCGGCGTTCACGGCCGACAACGGTGTCAACGGACGGGAATTGTGGAGAACCGACGGAACCCTCGCCGGCACCGTGCCGCTCAGGGAGATCCGGCCGGGCGCGGAGGGGGCTTTCCCTAACTACGCCCCCGGCCAGTTCGCCGCCGTCGGGCCGACCCTCTTTTTCGCCGCCGACAACGGTGCCAGCGGCATGGAACTTTGGAAGACCGACGGAACCGCCGCGGGCACGGTGCTTGTGAGGGACATCCGTCCCGGAACCTACGCGCCGGGCCTGGGGAATCCGTCGTCGCCCGCGGCGCTGGCCAACGCGGGGGGACGGCTGTTCTTCCGGGCCAACGACGGCTCCACGGGCGACGAACTTTGGACGAGCAACGGCACGGCGGCCGGCACCCTCCTGGTTCGGGACCTGGCCCCCGGCGGAGAGTCATCGGAGATCGCGCCGGTGGGATCGGCGGGCGGAGCCTTGCTGTTCCTCGCGGGGGATGGCGACCTTTGGAGATCGACGGGAACCGCCGCGGGCACCACACTGTTATCCGACAACGCGGGCACCCAGGGGCAGGGTTCCAACCCGGGGGCGCCTGTGGAGGCGGGCGGATCGTTCTACTTCCGCGCCGTCGACTCGAACTACTTCCCGACGCTGTGGAAAGCCCCCGCGGCGGGCGGCGCGCCTTCGGTGGTGGCCACGGGGTTCCGGTATCCCGGGCCGGCTTGGCTGGTGAACGCGGCCGGGACCCTTTTCTTCACGGCCAACAACGGGACCTCGGGCGCGGAGTTGTGGAGGTCGGACGGAACCCCCGCCGGCACGCGCGTCGCGCGGGACATCGCCGCCGGTTTCGCCGGGTCGGATCCGGCGAACCTCGTCGTGGCGGGCGGCACCGTGTATTTCACGGCGGACGACGGCGCCAGCGGCCGGGAACTGTGGAAGAGCGACGGCACGGCGGCCGGCACGGTTCTCGTGCGCGACATCGCTCCCGGACTTGACGGAGCGGGAAAACCTTTTTCATCGTCGCCCGGCGGCCTGCGCTGGGGCGGCGGAGTCCTGTGGTTCACGGCGGAAACCGGATCCGGCCGGGAGCTGTGGAAGAGCGACGGCACGGCGGCCGGCACGGTTCTCGTGCGCGACATCGCCCCCGGGTCCGCCGGTTCGATGCCGTCGAACCTGGCCTGGGGAGGCGGGGCGCTGTGGTTCACGGCGGACGACGGGACCTCGGGCGCGGAGTTGTGGAGGTCGGACGGAACTCCCGCCGGCACGGCGCTTGTGCGCGACCTGTTCCCGGGCGCGGCGGGTTCATCCCCCGAGGGCCTGCTCTGGGGTGGCGGGGCGCTGTGGTTCATGGCGGACGACGGCGCCAGCGGCCGCGAGTTGTGGAAAACCGACGGCGCGACCACGGCCTTGGTGAAGGACATCAGGCCGGGGGCGGCGGGTTCGGTGCCGCGGGGGGCCGCCATGATGGCCTGGGCCGGAGATTATCTGGCCCTGATGGCCGACGACGGCGCCAGTGGCCGCGAGTTGTGGACAAGCGACGGCACGGCGGCGGGCACGGTGCTGGCCGGCGAGGTGGCGCCCGGCCCACGGGGAGGCGACCCGGCATGGCTGGCCGCCGCCGGCAACCGCGTGCTCTTTTCGGCCGATGACGGAACCCGCGGCCGCGAACCATGGTTTTACTCGCCCAACGCGGCACCCGTCGACATCGCGGTATCGCCGCCGGCCGTGCCTGAGAACCGGCCGGCCGGAACCCTGGTCGGAACCCTTTCGGCCATCGACCCGGATCTCGGCGATTCCTTCTCGTTCGCCCTTGTTTCCGGGGCTGGCGACACGGGCAACGCGCTGTTCACCATCTCCGGAACCAGCCTGCTGACGGCCGCGGTGTTCGATTTCGAGTCGAGGCCGGCCCACGGGGTGCGCGTGCGGGTCACCGACCGGGGAGGTCTCTCGTTCGAGAAGGCGCTGTCCATCGCCGTCACCGATGTCGACGAGGGGCCTTCGATTCGTCCGGTGGCGGCGGTGTCCGTCATCGCCAACCTCGCCGCGCCGATCGGCGGCTTGTCGGTGTCGGATCCGTTCGCCGGCGCCACGCGGCTGACGACGACCCTGTCCGCCGGCGCGGGGCTGTTGACCATCGGTGCCCGGACGGGCCTTGTGTTCCTCGCCGGCGACGGCGTGTCGGACGCGACGATCCGCTTCACGGGAACGCTGGCGCAGACGAACGCCGCGCTCGGTTCGCTGAGTCACATCACCGCCATCGACACGCTCGCGGCGACGGGCATCTCGGTCCTGGTTCAGCGGGGCGTGTTTGCCGCTCAGGCGACGGTGCCGATGGTGGTGGCCACGGGACGGGTGACCCGGATCAGCGATCCCGGCTTGCCCGGGAAGGTCTCGGTGGTGATCCAGGGAACGGAATCCGCCGACGCCATTTCCGCGCTTCCGGTGGGAAGTTCCTCGGCGAACTACACGGTGACGCTCAACGGCGTTTCCACGGGGGTGACGGGCGTCACCGGCCGGTTCCTCGTGTTCGGCCTGGGCGGTCACGACATCGCCGACCTGTCGGCGTGCCGGCTGGTCACCCGGATGGACGGCGGCGACGGCAACGATGTGATCCTGGGCGGCGGCAAGGCGGACATGCTGCTGGGCGGAAACGGGGCGGACCTGTTGGCCGGCGGCCTGGGAGCCGACACCGTCAATGGCGGCGCGGGCAACGACATCGTCATCGACGGCACGGTGGCGGCGCGCGCGGCGGGCAAGACCCTGAGGTCGGTGCTCGATGGCTGGGCCGCCAAGGTGTCGCCCGTGGACGCCGACTACGCGTCCATCACGGCCGACCTGCTGTTCACGGCCGACAAGACCTCCAAGGACACGCTGACGGGCGGCCTGGGCGCCGACTGGTTCTGGTCGGCCACCGCCGGCGCGGTTGCGGATGTGACCGACAAATCAGCCGTGGAGAAGCGCCGGCTGGCGTGACGGATCTCAGACGGGGCTGATGACGGCGCGGTTGGCGACAACCGACATCCTGCCCGAGGCGAGCAGCGCGATCGCCTCGGGGTAGGCCTCGCATTCCGCGGAAAAGACCCGCGCGGCCAGCGTGGAGGCGGTGTCGTCCGGAAGCACGGGCACGGCCTTCTGCACGAGGATGGGGCCGCGGTCGTACTCGTTGGTGGCCAGGTGCACGGTGCAGCCCGAAACCTTGCATCCGGCGTCGAGCACGGCCTGGTGCACATGGGCGCCGTGGCATCCCTTGCCGCCGAAGGAGGGCAGAAGAGACGGATGGATGTTGACGACGCGGTTTTCCCAGTGGTCGGGCACGGCCAATAGCTGGAGGAAACCGGCCAGGCAGATGAGGTCGGCGCGGTGGGATTCGGCGAACGCGAGCAGGGCGGCGCTGAACGATTCACGGTCGTGGTGATCCTTGCGGCGCACCACCGCCACGGGCAGCCCGGCGTTCTTGCCGCGGTCGAGGCCGGCGACGCCGTCGCGGTCGGAGGCGACGCAGGCCACGGTTCCGGCGAGCGTTCCGGCGGCCTGGCGGTCGAGCAGGTTCCGCAGCGTGGTGCCGCCGCCTGAAAGGAACACGGCCAGGCGGGGAACCGGCGGAACGGGGACCTTGGCCACGATCAACCTCAGCGGACCACGATGGAAAAAAGAGCGAAAAGTCCGCCGGCGCAGGCCATGCAGACGGGCAGCGTGAGCACCCAGGCCAGCAGGAGGGAGCGTACCGTCGCCATCTGCACGCCCGCGCCCGTGGTGGCCATCGTGCCGGCCACGCCGCTGGAAAGCACATGGGTGGTGCTGACGGGCGCCCCGCCAAAGACGGCCATGCCGATGGTGGTGGCGGCGACGAGTTCGGCGACGGCGCCCTGGGCGTAGGTGAGGTGGGCCTTGCCGATCTTCTCGCCGACGGTGACGACGATGCGCTTCCAGCCGACGGTGGTGCCGACGCCCAGGGCCACGGCGACGGCGAGGATCACCCACGGAGGGCTGTATTCGAGGATTTTGAGGATCTGTTTACGCGTCTTCTTGAGCAGCGCCAGGTCGCGCGCCGTCAGCAGCAGGTCCTCCGACGAGAGGAGGCTGGCGATGGCGCCCTCGAGGGTGATGATGGCGTCGCGGAGTTCGCGCCTCCTGTCGCCTGGAACATCGCGGAAGCCCCGGGCCGCCGATTCGCCCTCCGTGGCCGGCACCAGGGCCAGAACCGTGTCGATCGCCCCGACCACGCGGGCCCGCTGGGCCTCGAACCCGGGTTCGGGATCGTCGGAGTGGTTGCGGGTGACGATGCGGCGGGCCTTTTCGGCGCCCTGGCGAACCAGGGCGATGTCGGCCGGCGCGGCGTCGAGGTTGACGGCGAATTCGGAGGTGGCGGTGCCGATGAGGATGAGCATGATGAGGCCCACGCCCTTCTGCCCGTCGTTGCTGCCGTGGGCGAGGCTCACTCCGGTGCAGGTGCCGATGAGGGTGAGGCGGGTCAACGGGGGCGGGGGCGCGTCGTCGGAGGGGGGGGAATGGAGGCGGCGGCCCGGCAGCCAGCGGAGCGCCAGCACCATGAGGCCCGCGGCCAGGCAGAATCCCACGGCCGGCGAAACCAGCAGCGACAGGCCCACCTCGCCCGCCTTTTCCCAGTTCACCCCGGAAAGCGAGCCGCCATGGGCGAGCATCGAATGGGCCAGGCCGACGCCCATGATCGAGCCGATGAGGGCGTGGGAGCTCGAGGCGGGGATGCCGATGGACCAGGTCGCGAGGTTCCAGATGATGGCCGACAGCAGCAGCGCCAGCACCATCGCCTTGCCCTTGCCGCCGGCGAGGTGCTCCTCGAGCAGCAGTTCCACCGGCAGCAGGTTGACGATGGCGTAGGCGACGGCGATGCCGCCCAGCCAAACCCCGGCGAAGTTGCACAGGCCCGACCAAGCCACGGCGATGCCGGGCCTAAGGGCGCGGGTGTAGATGACGGTGGCCACGGCGTTGGCGGTGTCGTGGAAACCGTTGACGAACTCGAAGGCCAGGGCGATGGCCAGGGCCGCCAGCAGGAACAACGCGTTGTCCCAAGTGACCGGGTCCGTGAGGAACGGCAATTGGATCATGGCGGCGGGACGCTCCGGGAAAGAATGGCCGGCAGGAAATCATGCTAACCCGCCGGCGGAAAAAGTGTCGGATCTTCATGGAAATTTCCCCGGGGCGGAACCGGCGGGGCCCGCCGCGCCGTACCTGCAAGCGGCGCCCGTTTCGGGTATGATCAGTGGGTGGACCAAGCCCGCCGGAGCCAGCCAGCCGCCATGCCAGCCGCCGACCAGTTGCTCAAGGGATTGTTTGTGGCCCTGGCCGCGCATGCGGGCATCTGGGCCTCTGCCGACGCGGCGGGCCGGTGGGGCACGCTGGCCGCCATCGACGGCATCGCCGTCGCCGGGTTGGCGCTGGGCTTGGTTGGCGCCGCGCTGCGCACCTCCCCGGGCCGCAACCGGCCGCTGGCCCACCTGATGTTCCTGCTTCTCAAGCATGGGGCGCTGGTGCGGGGCGGGCTTGTGGGCGGCATGGTGGCGGCGGCGATCGCGCTGGCGCCGCCGGGCGACGCCGCCGGCCGCGACCTGTTGGGCATTTTGGCCGTGGTAGGCTTGGCGGCGGGCGCGTTCTGCCATTTGGCGTCGCGGCGCCGGCGGCCGGAAGCCCGCCTGGGGCTTTCGTTGGCCGTGGCCCTGTCGGTGGTGGGCGCGGCCCTGGCCGCGGGAATGGCCCCCTGGAGGCATGAGGAGGCGGGCGCGCTCCTGCCGCCCGGCCTCGAACTCGTCTCATGGCAGATCCTCCTCGTGCTGGCGCTGCTTCCGGTGCTCGACATCGCCTCGGAGTCGCCGCAGACGCAGGCCGACGCGGCGCTGTGGTGCTCGCTTTTGGGGCTGGGGCTTTGGCTGCCGTCGAGGCAGGGTCCGCCCGCGCTGGTTCTCGTGGTGCTGGTGCTGCCGGTGGTCGTGTTCGCCGTCATCGCCCGCACAGTTTTGCCGGGATGGGCCTCGTTCAAGATGGCGTTCAAGGGGCGGGCCCTGGCGCGGCAGGGCGACCTTCCGGGCGCGCTCGCCTGCTTCCGCCAGGCGCTCAGGCTCAACCCGTCGGACCGGATGGCCCGCGAGGGCTATTGGCGCACCCATTTGGAACTCGAGCCCGAGGGGGTGGCGTCGGATCCGCTGGCGCGCCGGCTGATCCATCCGGGGGATTGCCTCGACCGCGCCGCCGAACTTCTCAGCACCGGTCCGGCCAACCTGGCCGACGCCGGCCGGCTGCTCATGCTCGCCGGCCGCCTCGACCCGTCGCTGGAGCCCGTGGTCTCGTTCTGGACCGCCGTCGGCCTGCTCCACGAGCGCCGCGACGAGGAGGCGTTCGCGCGGGTGGAGCCGCTCTTGTCGGTGCCCGGCGAGGATGCCACGGAGGCCCGCCTCGACGCGACGCTGTTGGCGTGGAGGCTGGCGATGGCCTGGCACAAGGGTGCCCGGGCCAGGCTGCTGGAGGGCGCCCTGTCGGCGCCCGGGGCGAGGCTGGCGGCGATCGCGGCGGTGGAGCGGGGGCTGGCGTCGCTGCCGGGCGACCAGGAGCTGTGGGCGATCAAGCGGGAGCTGTATTCCGGACTCGATGAGTCGGAGTTTCAGGCCGGGCGCGAGCGGGGCCTGCCCCCGGGCGACCCGGTCTACCTCGACGAGCTGGCCGGGGCCCTGTCCGGCGACGACAACGGCTGGAGGCGCGCCGCGGCCTACCTGGCCATGGCGGTCGAGTCGGGGGGCTCGCGGGTGGTGAGGCGGCTGGTGGCCCTGGCCAGGCTGCTTGAGTCGCGCGGGGACGCCGAGGGGGCGCGGGCCCGGTTCAGGCAGGCCGCGGAGGCCGGCAGGGCGCTGGGCCACGAGGCCCTGGAACCGGAGGACCGCGAGCTTTACTTCCGCGCCGCGCGGCACCAGGCGGAGCTGGCCGAGCACGAGGGCAGGGGCGCCGACGCCATCGGCTGGTGGCAGGCGACCCTGGCCTCGGAGAAGAGCGGCATCGAGACGCACCGGCGCCTGGCGGCGCTTCACGAGGCGGCGGGGGATCCGCTCGCGGCGCTGCGCGAGACGGAAAAGGGGCTCCTGTACCAGTCAGGCGACAAGGATCTCCTCGAGCGCCGCGACCGCTACCTGTGGTCGCTGCCCCTGGAAAGCCCGGCGTGTTCCGCCGAGGCGCTGCGCGGGCTGGTGGACGCCGCCGCGTGCGTGAAGCGCGCCCGCGGCATCCTCGACGACCGCCGGAGCGACATCGAGTGGATCGAGGTGGCGTCGCACCTTCTGGAAGTGGCGCAGCGCGTGGATCCCGCGGGGCTGATGGCGCGGGCCCAGGCGGCGCGGGCCCGGCTCAGGCTGGGTGACCGCGACGGGGCGATCGCCGGATTCGAGTCGGTGCGCGCCGACAAGCCGACCGGCCTGTTCCAGGGCGACGCCCCGGAGGCCTGGCAACTGGCCAACCAGGCGCTGGGCGACCTGTACCTCGAGGTGGACCGGCCCGCCGACGCGGTGGCCTGCCTGGCCGATTTCCGCGACAGCGCCCGTTCCGGCGCCGCGACCCTGTTCAAGCTGGCCCAGGCCCACGAGGCGCTGGGGGAACTCGCCAAGGCGAGGTCGTACTACAACCAGGTCACCGGCTATGACGGCAACCCCCTGGCCTGGCAGGCGCGCGAGGCGATCGACCGGCTTTCGAGGCCGGTTGAGGAAGGAAACTGATTCATCCCCCCCCGCCCGGTTGATATGATGTCGGAGAAGGCCGTTTCGGTCATGGGGGAGGTGCTTCCGCGTGCGTGATCGCCACCCGACGAGCTGGAGCCTGCCGCTGGGATCGATCGCCGGCGACCCGATCCGGTTGCACCTCGTCTATCCGGTCGTGGCCGCCGGGCTTTTCCTGCGCACGGTGTTCTCGCAGGGCGCGCCCACGGGCATCTGGCGCGAGGCGCTGTTAGTCCAGGCGATCCTGCTGCTGTCGGTGCTGGCGCGGTTCATGGGAACCCTCGCGATCCGCCGCCTGGAGGAGGCCGACCACCAGGAGACGGTGGTTTGGCCGCTGGGTCACTTCAGCCGCTCCGACGGTTTCGCCGGCGCCTCGTACTGGTCGCTTTTGTCGGGCACGAGCGTGACGCTGTTCCTGGCGGCGTTCTCGGCGTTCGGCCTCCTGGCCATGGGCCACATCCCGCCGTCGCTGGCCACATGGAACCCCCACGGCCCCGCCTCCGCCGGCGTGCTGGCGCTGGCCGACTTCCACGGCGAGACCGAATGGGTCTCCCCCGGTTGGGCCACGCTTCTGGCCCGCATCTCGTTCATCAACGGCTGGCTGCTGTTCGCGAACCTTCTCCCGGCCTACCCGCTCGACGCCTCCCGGCTGATGGCCCGCATCCTGTGGCACCGCTCGGACGCCGCCGAGGCGCTGCAGGCGGTGCTGACGGCGACCATGGTGTCCATCCTCGGGGTGATGATCGCGGGGATCGCGATGGGCGAGGTGCTCTACCTGGTCCTGGCGATGGTCGCCTACATCGAGACGGTGGGCGCGGTGACCCGCGAGCGCGACTCGGTGTCCGATGGTTACGACTTCGCCGGCCACGAGGACGGCCTGTCCCCCGAATCGTCCGACGGCGAATCGAACCGGCCGAGGGAATCGTGGTGGACGCGCTGGCGCGCCCGCAGGGCCGAGGAGCGCACGCGGCGCGCCGCGGCCGACCGCGCCGAGGCCGAGAGGCGGATGGACGAGCTCCTCGACAAGCTGCACCGGCTGGGGAGCAAGGCGCTGTCCGGCTCGGAGCACCGCTTCATGCGCGATTTCGCGCGGAAGTACAGGCCGCGCCAGCGGGAACGATGACGGGGCTCGGGGCCGCGGGAGCCGAAAACGGGGGTCGCATGTCGGACAGGATCGAACCACGCACGCTCAAGGGATTCCGCGACTACCTTCCCGAGATGATGATCCCGCGCGAGAGGCTGCTCGAGGCGGCGCGCGGTGTCTACCGCCGGTACGGGTTCGCGCCGATCGACACCCCGGCGCTGGAATACGCCGAGATCCTCCTGGGCAAGGGGGGCGAGGAGTCGGACAAGATCGTCTACCGATTCCAGGACCATGGCGGCCGCGATGTGGCGCTGCGCTTCGACCTCACGGTGCCGTTCGCCCGTTTCGCCGCGATGCATGTGCCCAAGCTGGGCGTCCCCTTCAAGCGGTACGCGATGGGCCCGGTGTGGCGCGGCGAGAACACCGGGCACGGCCGGTACCGCGAGTTCTGGCAGTGCGACTTCGACACGATCGGCACGACCGCCGCGGCGAGCGACGCGGAGGCGGTGCTGGTGGCTCACGACCTCATGGTGGCGGCGGGGATCGGGAACTTCCGCCTGCGCGTCAACCACCGGCAGGTGCTGGGCGGCCTGCTGGAGACCATGGGCCTGGCGGGGCAGGCCGCGGCGGTGCTGCGGGCCATCGACAAGCTGCCCAAGGCGGGCGCCGACGCCGTGGCCGCCGAGATGGCCGAGAAGGCGGGGGCCACGCGGGCGCAGTCCGACGCGGTGCTGGCGCTGGCGTCGCGGACGGGTGAGCCGCTGGCGGTGCTGGCCGATTTGTCCCGCGAGCTCGCCGGCAGCGAGCGGGGCCTGGCGGGTGTGGCGCGGTTGCGCGAGGTGTTCGAGGCGGCGCTGGCCGCGGGGCTTCCCCCGGAACGGATCGGCCTCGACCTGTCGATCGCCCGCGGACTGGATTATTATACGGGAATCATCTTTGAAACCTTCCTGGGCGACCTGCCGGGGATCGGGAGCGTCTGCTCGGGCGGCCGGTACGACGACCTGGCGGGCCTGTACACGCGGCAGGCCCTGCCCGGGGTGGGCGCCTCGCTGGGCGTCGACCGCCTGCTGGCGGCGCTGGAGGAACTCAAGGCGCTGGGCGCGCCCGGAGCGGTGGCGCCGGTGCTGGTGGCGCAGTTCGATCCCGGCCATTTGGGGGCGTGCCTGGGCCTGGCCCGGAGGCTCCATGGCGCCGGCATCGGCGCCGAGGTGTTCCCCGAGGCGAGGAAGATCGGCCAGCAGTTGCAGCACGCCGAGAAGCGCGGGTACAAGGTCGTGGCGCTCGCCGGGCCCGACGAGCGGGCCCGCGGCGCCTGGAAGCTCAAGCGCCTGGCCGACCGCCGCGAGGTGGAAATCCATGAGGCCGCCGCGCCCGCCGCGGCGGCGGAACTGTTGGCGGGGGGCTGACCACCGATGCTGGCGCACAACCATTACGAGCGCGCCTTCGCCGCCATGCTGCGCGCCAGGGGCGTCACCCATGTGCCCGTCGAGGAAAAACGGCGCTCGGTGATCGACGGGGAACCGGTGAAAAGCCTCGATTTCCTCGTGCTGGGCCGCGACGGGCGCTGGTTCGTGGCCGATGTCAAGGGGCGGCGTTTCCCAGGCGGGCCCCCCGGAAGGCCCCGCAGGGTGCCGGAATGCTGGTCGACCCTGGATGATGTCGACGGCCTCGAGCGGTGGGCCCGCCGCTTCGGCGGAAGCTGCGAGGGGCTGCTCGTCTTCCCGTACCTGGTCGATCCCGTTGATGAGGGCGCCGCTCCCGCGGGCGACCCGTTCGACCACGAGGGTCGGCAATACCGGGTGCTGGCGGTGCCGGTTCCGCAGTACCGGGCGCGCATGCGGGTCCGCAGCCCGAAGTGGGGCACCGTGGACCTTCCGGCCCGGGTGTTCCGCGAACTGGCGCGGCCGCTGAGCCACTTCACCGGCGAGGGCGACCCGTGGTCGCTTCCGGCCTAGGTTCCCAAGGGAGAGGTTGTTGCCGATGCACCGGCTGAAGCCCGCCGCGAGGCTGGCGTCGCTTGACGAAAACCCCCGTACCGCGTTTCCCAAGGCGGCGTCGCTGGGCGCCGGGGCCGTGGAGTTCGACGCCTGGGGGCCGCTCCGCCCGCGCGACCTGGGAACCACGGCGCGCCGGGAACTGAAGGCGCTCGCCGGAGGCTGCCGGCTCGGCTTCGCCGCGGCGCGGGCGCCTTTGCGGCACGGCTTGGTGGAACCTTCCGGCATGGATCCCCGGCTGGAATACCTCGGCGAGGCGATCGCCCTGGCCGCCGACCTCGGTGCCGCGGTGCTGTCGGTGGAGGCGGGCCAGGTTCCGGAAAAGCCGGAGACGCCCGCGTGCCGCGCGCTGTCGCAGTCGCTGGCGCATTTGGCCCCCCTGGCCGAGCGCCGCGGCGTGGCGGTGGCCCTGGTGACGGGGCTGGAATCGGGTGAGGTGCTGGCCCGGCTGCTGGAGCCTTATCCGGCCGAGGTGTTCGGGGTGGCGTTCGACCCGGCCAACTGGCTCACGCACGGGTTCGACCCGTCCGCCGAACTCGCCGCGCTGGCGGCCCGGGTGAGGGTCGCGCACGCCACCGACGCGCGGAAATCGTCCCCCGGGCGGGCTGCGCTGGGTGTACCGCTGGGCGATGGCGATGTCCCCTGGCCGCTGCTGCTGGCCCACCTCGACGCCTTCGGCTTCGCCGGCTGGGTGACGGCGCGCGAGGCCGACGACCAGGCCCGCCCCGAGGCGATGGCCCACTCGCTCAAGGTGCTGCGGGGCTGGCTGGCCGGGCCGGGCTGACGCCTTTCACGCGGCGCATCGGTCGCCGTGTCCCCGATGAACCTGAAAAATACATGTGAATGCAAGGTTATCTTAACGAATATTTTACAACACCGCCGAATTGGAGTAGAGTTGGTTGTCGCCCAATTTATCTTACTTTATTCGGGGGTTTTCCCATGAAAGGTACAAGTCGGTGGCCGTCCCCTCGGGGCGGTTTCACGCTCATCGAGTTGCTCGTCGTCATCGCCATCATCGCCGTGCTCATCGGTCTGTTGGTGCCGGCGGTCCAGAAGGTCCGCGAGGCCGCCAACCGCATGAAGTGCTCCAACAACCTCAAGCAGATCGGCATCGGCCTGCACTCATTCCACGATGTCAACAACGGCATGCCGTTCGGCGGCCTGTCTGATGCCCCACCATTGGGTAGCGGCGGCGGCTGGGGCAGTGCCTGGACGGTGTGGCTGCTTCCCCACATCGAGCAGGACAGCCTCTTCAAAAGATTCACCTTCACCGGCAGTTCGGGCTGGGGCGGGGCCTCGGCCACCAATAACCTCAACGCCTCCTCGAATGTGCGCATGAACACCTACCAGTGCCCTTCATCCCCCATCAATGATGCCTCGCCCAGAACATTCGCCGGAAGCAACATTTCCCGCAATCATTATGTTGGTGTTTCCGGAGCCATCAACGGGCTCATCCCCGGCTACACCGAAACGCGCTTCTTCACCAACAGCGGCGCCGCGAGTTGCTGCAGTGGCGGCATTGCCGGCGGCGGCGGCGTGCTGATGCCCGGCAGGCAGGTGCGCATGGCCGAAATCACCGACGGCACCAGCAATGTGATGGTGGTCAGCGAGCAGAATGACTTCCTCACGACCCAGAACGGCTCGAAGGTGGCCTGGGGCGCCGGGCTGCTGCACGGCTGGCAGATCGGATGGCATGGTACGACAGCCCCCAATGGCGGTAACGCCGGCGACGCGCGCACCTTCCAGATGACGACGATCCGCTACGCCATCAACCGGAAGACCGGTTGGACCAACGCGCCGGGCAACTGCGGGGCGCAGGGCGTCTGCGACAACATCGGCACCAACATCCCGCTCAATTCGGCCCATTCCGGCGGTGTGAACGCGGTGATGGCCGACGGGTCGGTGCGGTTCCTGAGCGATTCGACCACGCTTTCCAACTTGGCGATGCTGGCCACCCGGGACGACGGGCGACCTTTGCCGTGAAGCTGACCGGGAATCGTTCCGCCGCTTGAACCAACAAGAACAAGGAGACTTTATGCACGCGATTCGCATCCTGTCGCTGGCCGCGCTCATCGCCTTTTTGGGCTGCGGCCCGGCGGCCCCCAAGGTGGCCAAGGTTTCCGGAACCGTGAAGTTCGATGGCGCTCCCTTGGCCAAGGGCGAGATCATGTTCTCCCCGGCCACCGGCGCTGTTCCGGCCATGGCCCCCATCACTGACGGCAAGTACCAGGTTGAGGCGCGCGCCGGCAAGAACCGTGTTGAGATCCGGGCGATGCGCCTGGCCAAGAACGCCCCCAAGAACACCGGGGGCCCCGGGTCAGAGAGCGCCGGGCGCGATGAGAACTACATTCCCGACCGCTACAACGACAACTCGTCGCTGTCGGCGGAGGTGCCCGAATCGGGGTCGAACGCGATCGACTTCGACCTCAAGAAATGACGGGCGCGGGGCGGTTCAGGCCGCCCCGCCATCCGCCTCGTCGAGCAACTGGATGACATGGCTTACCCGGTAGGGGCGCTTCACAAGCCCCTGCCACCGGGCCGTGTTCCACTGCATCATGCAGACATGGTTCGAGGTGGCCAAAATCACCGGGTCGCCCTGGGCGTGGTTGAGGAATTCGGCCTTGCGCGCCAGGATCTGCCGGGCGTTTTCGGGCTTCTGCAGGTTGTACACGCCGCCCGAACCGCAGCAGTCGCGCGCCATGGGCGCCAGTTCCCAGGGCAGGCCGGTGGCGTCGAGCACCGCCTTGGGGATGCCCGGCACCTTCTGGCCGTGCACGAGGTGGCACGGGAGGTCGACATAGACGCGCGCGGCGCCGGCTTTCCGTTGCGCGGGCCGAAGCGGCAGGGTTCCCAGGAAGTCGAGCACATCGCGCACGACCGGGCCTTCCCCGGCAAGCGCCTTGCCGAGCGCGAAGCCGCAGCCTGAGGAGTTGGCGAGCACGGCGTCGTAGCCCTTGCCGCTGAACGCCCCGCGGTTGGCCCGGCGCAGTTCGTCGACGCCGGAAAGGCCGAGGTGCTCGCGCATGGCTCCGCAGCAACCCTGCGCGCGGGGCACCTCGACGCGCACATTGTTGCGGGCCAGCACCCGCACGGTGGCGAAGTTGATCTCGCGGAACACGGCCTCCATGAGGCAGCCGGTGAGCAGGGCCACGCGCGGGCCGGAGGGGTTGAGCTGGCGGTTGATCCGCCCGGCGTAGTCGGCGGTGGATTCGGCCAGGGCGGGCTTGCCGGGAAAGAGCATCGGCGAGGGGGAAAGGCCCAGGCGCCTGAGCCAGCGCAGCGGCGCGGCCAAGAGGCCGAACAGGCCGGGCCTGGAGGCCAACGCGGCGGCCAGGCGCAGCGGCATAGAAACCGCGGAGCGGCCCTTTTCGGCGTGGGCGTGGCGGGTCTCCTCGAGGATGCGGCCGTAGGGCACATTGGCGGGGCAGGCGGTCTCGCAGGCGAGGCAGCCGACGCAGTCCTCGGTGTAGCGCGCCGTCCAGGGGTCGGGGGGCAGGCGGCCGTCGGCCTCCTCGCGCCACAGCCTGAGCCGGCCGCGGGGCGAGTTGTTCTCATCGCCTGAGATCTGGTAGGTGGGGCATACCTCCAGGCAGAGCCCGCAGTGGACGCAGCTTGAGAGGATGTCGCGTTCGCCGGGCTCTTGGGCCCCCGGCCGTGAAGGGTTCATCGGGAAAACTCCGCCGCGAGTTGGGCGCGCCACGGCGCCTCGGCGCCCCTGGCCGGGGGGCGGGGAACCAGCCGCGAGGTCCAGTCGGCGCCGAGGTCGCCCGCGTCGGCGTGGTGGCGGGCGATGATGCCCGCGGCCAGGGCGGCCCCCGATTCCGACGGTGCGTCGAGCCAGGCATGGACCACGCCGCAGAAGGCGATGGCCATGGCCCGGGCTCCCGGTTCCCGGGCGACGGCCCCGGCCAGGGCGAACGCGCGGTCGGGCGTGGTCTTGAACGAGATGTCCGGGCAACCGGCGCGGGGGGCGGCCTCGCCCCGGCGCGCCTCGAGGCCCAGGCCGAACCGGTCGGCGAGCGACGCCACGCGGCGCTCGAACACCGGCCATTCCGCCGGCGGGCAGTTCACCGCGGCGCGCAGGGTGGCCAGGCCGTCGGGCCCGGGCAGGTAGTCGAGCGAGTCGAACCAGTCGACCCAGCAGGAGGACTCGAGGCCGGCGCAGGCGGAGGCGACGGCCGATTCGGGGCCCCGCAGCAGGAAGTGCCCGTCGAGGCCGGTGTGGGGCCTGAGCCTGATGACGAAGTCGGCCGGTTCGCCGTAGTCGCCGGGGGAATGCAGCAGGAAGCGGAGCAGGTCGTAGCCGGTGGTGGACTTGGCGACGCGTTCGCCCGCGCGGATGGTCTCGCCCGTGGGCAGCCTCCAGTTCATGCCGATGATGTTGTCGCAGAGGGCGCCGAAGCGGGATGAGGCGGGGGCGTGGGTGGTGGAGGCGACCTGGGCGGAAAGCGGGGCGAAGTCGTCCACCAGGAGCGGGAAGCGGAAGCGGGCGGGCGCGGCCAGTCCGGCGAGTTCGGCGGGGGTGATGCCGGCGGGCACGCAGGCGGTGCCGTCGACGGCGTCGAAGTAGCGGGAGAAAAGGCGGGGGTCGGGGGGAGGGGCGGCGGGTTCCTCGCCGCCGCCGCCGAAGCGCCTGGAGGCGAACACCTTGAGCGGGTTGAGGCGGTGCTCGGCATTGAAGATTTTGGGGATGGCCAGTTGCAGGCGGAGGGCGGCGCCGGAGAACACCATCGGCATGCAGCAGGTCTTGTCGTTGCCGATGCCGTGCTCGCCGGAGAGGGTGCCGCCGGCGTCGATGACGCGCTTCATGAGGCGCTTGCTGATCTCCTCCACCTTGTGGACATCGCCCGGCTTTTTCGAATCGAACAGGAAGTTCGGGTGCAGGTTGCCGTCGCCGGCGTGGAACACATTGACGGCGGGGAGTCCGGCGGCGTCGGCCTCGTCGTAGACGAGCTGCAGGATGTCGGCGAGCGCCGAGCGGGGAATGACGGCGTCCTGCACGAGGAAGTCGGGGCTGATCTGTCCCATGAGTCCGCCGGCGACCTTGCGCGCCTTCCACAGGCCCTTGCGGGTGGCCTCGTCGTCGCTCGACTCCACGCCGGTGGCGCCCGCGGCGCGCAGGATTTCGGCCACCGCCGGGGCGCGCGTGTCGGCCAGTTCGGCGGGGCCGTCGATCTCGGTGACGATGAGGAACGAGTCCTTGGGCAGGCCCACGGCCATGGGGCTGTTCTCCACCATGGCCACGCAGCGGGGGTCCATCAGTTCGATGGCGACGGGGAACGACGAGTCGAGGGCCAGGGCCTGCACGGCGCGCTCGGCTGAGCGGAGGTCGGGGAAGGTGGCGCGGTAGGTCCAGCATTTTTCCGGCCGGGGCAAAAGCCTGAGCCAGAAGCGGGTGAACGCGGCGAGGGTGCCCTCGGAGCCGACCATGAGCCGCTTCCAGTCGTCGCGCCAGGCGCCCCGGCCGCCGGCGGGCCCGCCGAAGCGGCAGACCTCGCCGTCGAGCGTGACGGCCTCGACACCCAGCACATAGTGGCTGGTGACGCCGTGGCGGAAACAGTGGGCCCCCCCGGCGTTCATGGCGACATTGCCGCCCAGGGTGCAGACGGGGCCGCTGGAGGGGTCGGGGGGGTAGAACAGGCCCGTGGGGGCGAGGACCTCGTCGAGGCGGTTGAGCGGCACGCCGCATTCCACCTCGCACCAGAAGCCCGCGGGGCTCACCTGGCGGACGGCTCGCAGCGCGGAGGTGTGGGCGATCACGCCGCCCTGCGCGGCGACCGGCCCGCCGGAAAGCGAGGTGCCGGCCCCCCGCAGCGTGACCGGCACGCCGAGCGACTTCGCCTGCCGCATGAGCGCGGCCAACTCGGCGGCGTCGGCGGGAATGACGACGGCGTCGGGGGGGAATGTCTTGTAGCCCAGGCCGTCGGCGTCGTAGCCGGCCAACTGGGCGCGGGCGGTGAGCACGCGGCCCCGGCGGACGATCTGGCGCAGCTTGCGGTGCAGGGCCTCGGTGGTCATTTCGCCGGCTCGCTGGGGGCCGATTTCAGCCCCAGGGTGTTGACGGCGATGACGCGGTAGGCGTGCTTCCGGCCCGGCTCGGCGCCGGTGTCGACGAACCTGAGCGGGATCAGCGGCATGGCGGGGGTGTCGCTGTACTGGAGGTTCTGGAACAGCGGCCGGCCGAACGGGTTCTTGGCCTTCTCGGCGAGGTTGGCGATCTCCTTGCCGTCGCGTTCGATGATGAACCCGGCGAGTCCGCTTTCGAGGTCGGCGTCGGCGTTCCAGGTGAGTTCGTCGCCCTTGAGCGCGAGGCCGGTGGGCGCCGGCGGCGGGGTGGTGTCGGTCACCTTGGTGTCCTTGACATATTCGGCCCAGGCCTTGGCGGTTTTGGCGTCGGGGAGCCAGCCGGCCTTGAGCGGATCGCCCTTGAAGCGCTTGGCGTCGGCGGCCTCCGCGCCGGTGATGGGCGCCAGCCAGGCGCCCTCGGCGGGCATGGGGCGCAGCGGGTCGCCGGCCTTGGCGGGCAGACGCGCGGCCAGGCAGGCGTCGAGCCAGGCGATGGCCATGTAGCGTTGGTTGCCGCACTCGTGGCTGGTGAGGGGATCGACGGCGACGCCGACAAGGCCGCCCTTGCCGCGCACCTCGTTGAAGAAGGCCGCGTTGGCGGGCCAGACGCCCGCGAAGCGGCCGTCCTTGACGGTCACCCCCTCCTTGGTGCCGGGGTTGCACATGAGGGGCACCTTGAGCGCGGTGGCGGGAACCTCGTGGGCCTTGATGGTTCCCCGGCCGGGGTCGGCCTTGAGCAGCGGCACGCCCGAGCGGAGCCAGGCGGCGGCGACGCGGTCGGGGTGGGTGAGCGCCATGCCGCCGGCCCAGTGGCCACCGCCGCTGTGGCCCCACAGCGCCCAAGGAACCACGGCCAGCTCGGGGTGGCCCGACTTGGCGCCGAGTTCGGCGAGGCCCTTCTTGAACGCCTCGGCCGAGCCGTTGCGCGGGTCGCACCACATCTGGCAGTCGGCCTTGTCGGGCTGCTCGTAGGCGGGCGACAGGAGCGCGCAGCCGTGCTTTCGCGCCAGCGCCTGCCAGTGCAGGTCCCAGGCGCCGGTGAGGCCCGACTTGCACGATCCCTCGCCGCAGCCGTGCTGGTGGACGACGACGCCCCTGAGGGTTTTCACCCCTTGGGGGATCCAGATGGTGTAGTTCACGGCGTAGGGCAGCTCGCCCGGCTTGGCCGAGCCCTCGAACCGCGCGCGGTGGTAGGGCGGCTCGGCGGCCGGGAAGACATCGTAGGGGGCCTTCTGGGCGCGGGCCGCGGCGGCGGCGGAAAGCAGGACGGCCGCCGCGAGGGCGGGGGCAAGCCATGGCTTCATGGGGAGGGAACCTCGTCGGGGCGGTGGTTGGATGGTAATTACAGTTTATCCGCTCCGGGCGCCGGCATCCAGACGGCGGCCTCCCGGCGGGCGGCGATCGCGCCGTTTTCCCGGGAGGAGTCGGCCCATGGGCGTGTTGGTGGCGTTGCTGGTGGCGTTCGGTCAGGATTCCGTGAGCATGCCGCTGGCCGGCCGGAAGGTGCCGTACCCGGCGCGCACTCGCGCGGAGGTGGAGAAGGTGCTGCGGGGGGCGCCCAAGGCCGCGGCGGAACCGGGCAGGCTGCCGCTGCTGCTGGTGGCCGGGCCCAAGGACCACGGCCCGCAGGAGCACGACTACCCGGTCTGGCAGAAGGCGTGGGGCCGGCTGATGGCGATGGCGCCGGGCGTGGAGGTCGACACGGCCTGGGAATGGCCCAAGCCCGGCCAACTGGCCAAGGCCAGGCTCCTGGTGCTGTTCCAGCGCGGCGACTGGAACGCCACGCGCGCCGCCGACCTCGACGCGCACTTGGAAAAGGGCGGCGGGGTGGTGCTGCTGCACTGGGCCGTCGACGGCCGGGGCCAGACCGACGCGTTCGCCGAGCGGATCGGCCTGGCGGGCAAGGGTGGAAGCATCGGCTACCGGCACGGGCCGGTGACGCTGAACCTGCAGGCCGACGCGCTCGATCACCCCATCCTTCGCAACATGGCCGATTTCCGCATCCACGACGAGAGCTATTGGCGGCTGACGGGCCGGGAGGAAAATGTGCGGGTGCTGGCGCGTTCCCGGGAGGAGAACAAGGATTGGCCGCAGGCGTGGACTCGGCAGTCGGGCAAGGGGCGCGTGGTGGGGCTGATTCCCGGGCACTACAGTTGGACCTTCGACGATCCGCTGTTCCGGGTGCTGCTGCTGCGGAGCATGGCGTGGGCCGCCGGCGAGCCTGTCGACCGGCTGAACGAACTCGTCTGGCCCGGGGCCCGGCTGGCGGAGTAGCGGGGGATTGTCAACGCGCCCCGCTCTCACAGCCTTCGGATCCGCTTCGGGCTTCAAACGGGTGAGTTGAATTGTTGACGCTGACAGAACAAACACAAATGTGCGGTGAGTAAAACCAATAGAGCCCCGAACGCTGTCGAAGGCGGAATAAGCGGGTTTGGATCCGGAATCGACCCGCTCACTCCGGCGCTACGCGCCTGCGTTCGGGGCTCTTTCGTTTCTGTTATGGCTCATGTATTTGTTCCTTGATCGACTCGCCCCTCACTCCGCTGGGGGCTCCTAAGCGATGAACGGATTTCAACTTAAAGGCCAGACAAAGGCTGACGATGCTTAGGAGCCCCCAGCGGAGTGAGGGGCCCTCGCAGGCATTCACCAGTCTTCTGCCAGTTCAGAGGTCACTCGCGGCGTTCGAGACTTGAAGGGCATGAAAGGGCTAATAGGATGGTGGCGGGTGCCGGGGTCTTGCGCGGGTCAGTTATTTGAAGTTTGCTTTAAGCTTCTGGTGATTGAGCCCCCGGCGAAGCGAGGGGCGAACCGGCCAGTCTCAAGATGGCGGGGATCCGCGGGCGTGCGGGGGTATGGCGGTGGCCCCCGGTAGCCGGCGATGCCGCTCGGGTAGAAAGGCATTTTGATTCATCATATCATGATGTTTAATGAATTATGTTTCATATCCTCCCTGGAGCGCCGCAAGCCATGCCCCCGTCATTGGTCCGATTCCGCGCATGGCGTGGGCTGGCCGCGCTGGCATTGCCCCTGGCGCTTTCGGGGTGCGGGGGCGGCGGGTTGGAGCGACAGCCAATCAAGGGCTTCGTGAAGCACGCCGGCAAGCCGATCCAGTTCGGCTCGATCCGGTTCGAGCCGGCGGAAAACCAGCCGGCTGGAACCAGCGGGTCGATCAGGAACGGCGAATACAGGATCGAGCGGAGCGCCGGAGTCACCGAGGGCCGCTACAAGGTCTGGGTGCAGGCATTCGACAGGTCGGGCGAGACGCCTCCGGGGGCGATGCCGGGGTCGGAGGGCCCGCCTCCAAGGGACATCCTCCCGGAGCGCTACATGAAAGCTCCGGCCGAGGAGGTGGCCATCCGCAAGGTGTCCGACGCCAGTCCAAACCAGGTGGACCTGGACCTGAAGTGAGCTTGTTTCCCTAATTTCGGAGTCGTGTCATGACATCATCAAGTCGGCGGGCCGGTTTCACCCTCATCGAGCTCCTCGTGGTGATCGCCATCATCGCGGTGTTGATCGGCCTGCTGGTTCCCGCGGTGCAGAAGGTGCGCGAGGCGGCGAACCGGATGAGCTGCAGCAACAACCTCAAGCAGATCGCCACGGGCATGCACAACCTGCACCAGACGGAGGGATCGCTGCCCGCCAGCGACTACAACACCGGTGGCGACTGGGGCACCTGGCAGGTGGCCATTTTGCCGTTCATCGAGCAGGAGGCGATGTACAAGCTCTACACCGGCTTCAAGACCGGCCCGACGACCTACGGCGCCGCCCCCAACACCACGAATGTCACGACCAAGCTGATCAAGACCCTGCAGTGCGGCAGCGACGCCAGCGCCGGCAACAACATCGCTCCCAACTTCGCGAGCATGACCAAGCACAACTATGTCGTCAACGCCGGCAACACGGTGCGGTTGCAATCCACCTTCAGCGGCGTGGCGTTCGGCGGGGCGCCGTTCATGCGCAATGGCGCCACCCAAAGGCTCACCGACATCCTTGACGGCACATCCAACACGCTCATGGCCTCCGAGACCATCATCGGCGTCAATCGCTCCAGCACGGCCAGCGACCTCCGGGGCTTCTCCTGGTGGGGGCCGGGCGCCGTGTTCCACGGGTTCAACACGCCCAACAGCCCGTCTCCCGACTTCCACCAGTTTGCCAGCTACTGCAACAACCTGCCGCAGCAGGGCCTGCCGTGCGCGGTGAACACGAATGTGCAGTTGGCCGCGCGCAGCAGGCATTCCGGAGGCGTGAACGCCGCGATGTGCGACGCGAGCGTGCGCTTCTTCACCAACGGCGTCACGCAGGCTTCGTGGCGCGCCTTCTCCACATCAAACGGCGGCGAGGCGGTCTCGAACTGACCTCATGCGGGCCCGTCAGAAGTTCCACCAGGGAAAGAACAGGAACAAAAACACCCAGAGGGCCGAGGCGCAGGTCGAGACGCTCAGGTAGATGGCCAGGCCCAGGGCCAGCTTGCCGGCGATCGACAGCGGCGCGGGTTCGGGCGGGTTGAGCCGCTCCAGCAGCGCCAGCACCGGCGCCGTGGCGAGCCCGTAAAGGGCCGCCGCCGCCGTCATCGACGCCCACAGCCCCCACGGCGGCCCGGCGATGCCCGCCTGCCCGACGGCCAGCACCCCCGCCAACCAGCCAGCCGTGGCGGCCACCACCCACAGTTCCGCCAGCACGGGCCAGCGCCGTTTCACCAGCGCGTACTGAGCCAGGCCGCTGGTGAGGCCGGGCGCCAGCAGGAACCACCACGAGAGCATGACGCTGGCCACCAGGCCCAGCGCCGTGGCCGGTATCCACAGCATGCCCAGCCGCGACCCCATGCCGAACCAGCGCGCCATCACGGCCCACTGGATGAGGCCCACCATGGCGCCCGTGGCGGGGTAAATGATGGCGATGGTCCAGTCGGAGGCGGCGGGCAGGACGGCCCCCAGCGCGAACGACACCGATGGCGCCACCCAGGCGGCCACAAGGTTGGCGCCGATCCACACCGCGTACCGCATGGTTTCCCCTCCCCGGGCCCGGGTGGATGATACCCGGCGGGCCGGCGGGAGCCTATGAATGGGGCATGACCCGCACGATCGACCGCGACGCCATCGCCCGCCTGCTGGCCGGCTGCTTCACCGGTTCCCCCGGGCCGGGCGTGGTGCCCGGCGGCCGCACCGAGGCGCTGAGGCTGCTGGAGGCGTACGACCCCTCCGGCTACGGGCGTGGCCGCAACCACCTGCAAGGCCCCGTCTCGCGGCTGAGCCCGTACCTGCGGCACGGCATGGTCTCGGCGGTGGAGGTGCGCGACCGGCTGCGCGAGCGGTTCGGCGCCGACCCGGCCCGCCTCGACGAGTTCTTCCGGCAACTGGCCTGGCGCGACTTCTTCTCCAAGGTGCTCGCCTGGCACGGCCGGGGCCTCGAGGACGACATCGAGGAACCCAAGCACCCCGTGCCGCGCGAGCGCCGCCTGCCCCTGGACATCGCGGAGGGGAACACCGGCCTGCCGTGCGTGGACGGCATGCTGGGCGAGCTTTACGGCGGCGGCCACCTGCACAACCACGCGCGGCTCTGGTTCGCCGCGTACTGGTGCCATTTCCGCGGGCTCGACTGGCGCGAGGGGGCGCGGCTGTTCCGCCGATTCCTCCTTGACGGCGACACGGCGAGCAATTTCTCGAGCTGGCAATGGGTGGAGGGCACCTTCGCCTCGAAGCCGTACTTCATGAACCGGGAGAACATCGAGAATTTCAGCGGCGGGTCGTGGTGCCGGGGCTGCCGGGCGTCGTGCCCGTTCGACAGGTCGTATCCGGAGCTTCAAAGGATCTTGTTTGGGGCGTCGCTGGCGCCCCTGGCCGGCCTGGGCGGCGCCGCTGGCGTTCCCGGGCCCGCTCCCGAGGCCGGCGGGGACGGCCCCGCCATGCCCCCGGCGGCGGAAATCGTCTGGATGCACGACGGGGCGATGTCGCGGGAATCGCCGGCGGTGAGGGCCAACCCGGGCTCGCCGGTGGTGTTCGCGTTCGACACGCCGGCCATGCGCGCCGAGCCTTCGGCGTGGCACCGCGTGGCGTTCATGCTCGACGGCCTCGACGACCTGGCGGCGCGTCAGCCCGGTTCGCCCGTGGTGGTGGTGGCGGGCGAGCTGGCGGAGGCGGTGGGCCGGGCGGCGCGGGCCGCGGGCGCCGGCACGATCCACCTCGACGCCTCCGCCGAGCCGGCGGTGTCCGAGGCGGCGGCGCGGCTGGGGGAACGGTTCCGGGTGGTGGAGCATGCCGTGGCGGCCCTGGCCGTGGTGGAGGGCGAGCCGAGGCGGTTTTCCCGCTACTGGGAGAAGGCGGCGCCGCAGGTGACGGGCCGGCGCGCCGAGCGGGGCGCGAGGTGGCACCGGTGAGCGCGCCGCCCGTGGTTTGGTGGGTGAAGCGCGATGCCCGGCTGGCCGACAACGCCTGCCTGGCGCACGCGGCGGAGCGGGGCCTGGCGGTGCTGCCGGTTCACTGCGTCGAGCCGTCGCTGATGTCCGCGGACGATCACTCGGCCATGCACGCGCAGGCCTCGTGGCAGGCGGTGACAGCGCTGCGCGGGTCGCTGCGGGCCCGGGGCGCGGACATCCTCATCGCCCACGGCGAGGTGGCCGGCAAGCTGGCCAAGCTGAGGGCCGCGCTGCCGTTCACGGCGGTGCTGTCGCATGAGGAGGTGGGCAACGGGCTCACCTACCGCCGCGACCTCGAGGTGGCGGCGTGGTGCCGGGCCAACGGCGTGGAGTACCTCGAGTTCCCGCAGCGGGGCGTACGGCGCGGCGGGATCAACCGCGACCGGTTCCGGCGGTTCTTCATGTCACGGGTGGCCTCATCGCCTCCACTGAAGATACCAGAAATCCGCACCTGCGCGCGGGCGCGCGCGCTCGCCTCGGCTACGGGCTTCCCCGCGCTGCCCGCCTTCGCCGACAACCCCGGCTGGCAGCCGGTCAGCGAGGCCGCGGCCCGGGCCACGCTCGACGACTTCCTCGGCCGGCGGGGCCTGGGCTACCGGGGCGGCATCAGCTCGCCGAACACGGCGCTGGAGGCCGGCTCGCGGCTGAGCGCCCACCTGGCCTGGGGCACGCTCACGGTGCGGCAGGCGTGGCACGCGGTGAAGGCCCGGCTGGCCGGCCTCGACCCGCGCGACCCCGACACCCCCCGCTGGCGCCGGAGCCTCGCGGCGTTCCTGAGCCGGCTCGCCTGGCGCGACCACTTCACCCAAAGGCTCGAGTCGGAGCCCGACCTCGAGTTCCGCAGCCCGCACCCCAGTTACCGCGACATCCCCTACGAGAACGACCCGCGCCTGCTCGGGGCGTGGGCCGCCGGACTCACCGGCTTCCCGCTCGTCGACGCCGTCATGCGCTGCCTGGCGGCGACCGGGTTCGTGAACTTCCGCATGCGCGCCATGGCGGTGAGCCTCGCCTGCCATGTGCTGCACCTCGACTGGCGGGCCATCCATCCCCACCTGGCGCGGGTGTTCCGCGACTACGACCCGGGCATCCATTTGCCGCAGGTGCAGATGCAGGCGGGGGTGGTGGGCTGGAACGCCATCCGCGTGTACAACCCGTCGAAGCAGTTGGCCGAGCAGGACCCGAAGTGCCTGTTCACCCGCCGGTGGCTGCCCGAGCTGGCCGATGTGGAGACAAGCCGGATTCTCAAGGGGGACATTCCGGGCGGCTACCCGGCGCCGGTGGCGGCGTTCGCGCCGCGGTCGCGCGCGATGGCGGCGGTGCTTTACGGCATCCGCAAGACCCGGGAGGCGCGCGCCGAAACGCCGGGGGTGTACGCGCGGCACGGTTCCCGCAAGCCGGAGCAGGCGTTCCGGCCGCGCCGGCGCAAGCCGGAAAAGCCGCCCGAGCGCACGCTGTTCGACGACCTCGGGGAATGACGGCCGGGCCCTTCGGGGTTGCTCATCCGGCGCGCGCGGACTTGCCGCGCCGGCAGGCGTCGGAGCAGTAGCGGACCTGGTCCCAGACTTTTTTCCACTTCTTGCGCCAGGTGAACGGCCGGCGGCACGCGGCGCATTCCTTGCTGGGCAGGTCGGACTTTCGGGGCGGCATGGGGTGGTCTCCGTCGGGAGGGCCGGACGGGTTATCTGTAGGCGGAAAGCGGGGGTTGGGCAGCGCTGGTGTGGTGCGGGAATCGCCGGTGTGGTGCGGGAATCGCCGGGCTGACACCCGGCGCTCACCAATACGGGGAGTTTGAAGAAAGTAAGGCGAGCCCCGGGCGTCCGAGTTGAGGTGAGAGCCCCGGGCGTCAGCCCGGGGGTTCCTTAGCCCGGGGCTCACCTCGATGCGGGAATACGGGGAAATGGAAGAAGTGTTTGGGGGCGGGAATCGCCGGGCTGACACCCGGCGCTCACCAATACGGGGAGTTTGAAGAAAGTAAGGCGAGCCCCGGGCGTCCGAGTTGAGGTGAGCCCCGGGCGTTAGCCCGGGGATAAACCCCCGGCGCTCACCAATGCGGGGAAATGCGAAAAAGTTGAGGTGAGCCCCGGGCGTCCGAGTTGAGGTGAGCCCCGGGCGTTCGAGTTAAGGCGAGCCCCGGGCGTCAGCCCGGGGGTAACACCCGGCGCCCACCATAATGCGGGGAAATCGGAATAGCGGCGGTGCGATCATTCCCCGCGGGCCCAGTCCTTGGCTCGCTCGACGGCGCGCGACCAGGCGGCCGCCAGTTCGTCCATTCGGCCGGCGGGGGCGCCGGGCTCGAAACGCCTTTCCACGCGGTGCCCGCCGGCGAGTTCGCCCGCCGACCTCCAGACGCCCGCGGCCAGTCCGGCGAGGCGGGCGGCGCCCAGGGCGGTGGTTTCGGTCACCTCGGGGCGCACCACGGGAATGCCGAGCAGGTCGGCCTGGAACTGCATGAGCAGGTCGCTGCGGCAGGCGCCGCCGTCCACCCGCATTTCCGCCGGGGCCGCGGGCGCGTCGGCGCGCATGGCCCGCAGCAGGTCGGCCGACTGGAAGGCGATCGACTCGAGCGCGGCGCGGGCGATGTGCCCCGCCGTGGTGCCGCGCGTGATGCCGACGATGGTGCCGCGGGCGCGCGGGTCCCAGTGGGGGGCGCCCAAGCCGGTGAACGCCGGCACCACGAACACGCCGCCGCTGTCGGGCACGGTGGCGGCGAGGTCGTTCACCTCGGGCGCGGAGCGGATGAGCTTGAGGCCGTCGCGGAGCCACTGGATGACGGCGCCGCCGACGAACACGGCGCCCTCGAGGGCGTAGGTGACATCGCCGTTGGCTTGCCAGCCGACGGTGGTGATGAGCCGGTTGTTGGAAGCGACGGGAACCGCGCCGGTGTTCTGGAGCATGAAACAGCCGGTGCCGTAGGTGTTCTTGGTGAGGCCCGGGGACAGGCAGGCCTGTCCGAACAGCGCGGCCTGCTGGTCGCCGGCGATGCCGGCGAGCGGGATGCCGGCCAGGCCGGGCACGGCGGTCTCTCCCGCGACGGCGGCGGAGGGAACCACGCGGGGGAGCAGCGCCCGGGGCACGCGGAGGATGCCGAGCAGTTCGTCGTCCCAGGCGAGGTCGCGGATGTTGAACAGCAGGGTTCGCGAGGCGTTGCCCGGGTCGGTGGCGTGGAGGGTGCCGCCGGTGAGTTTCCACAGTAGCCAGGAATCGATGGTGCCGAAGGCGAGTTCGCCGGCCTCGGCGCGGGCGCGGGCGCCGGGAACGCGCTCGAGCATCCAGGCGACCTTGGTGCCGCTGAAGTAGGAGTCGAGCGGCAGGCCGGTGCGTTCGCGGAACAGCGGGCCGAGTCCGTCGGCCTCAAGCCTGGAGCAGGCATCGGCGGTGCGGCGGTCCTGCCAGACGATGGCGGGGCCGACCGGAGCGCCGGTGGCGCGGTCCCAAAGGACGGCGGTTTCGCGCTGGTTGGCGATGCCGATGGCGGCGATGTCGCGGGGACCCAGGCTGGCGCGGCCGAGGGCCTCGACGGCGACGCCCAGTTGCGCGGCCCAGATTTCCATGGCGTCGTGCTCCACCCAGCCGGGACGGGGAAAATGCTGGGTGATCTCCTTCTGGGCAAGGCTGACGGGCCGGCCGTCGCCATTGAAGACGATGGCGCGGGCGCTGGTGGTGCCCTCGTCGAGGGCGAGGATGTGCGGCATGGCGGAGGTGTCCGTGGGCCCTGCGCGGAGCGGATCATGCCATGTTAGGTCAGCGTCGGGGCAGCGCCATTATGCGGGGAAATGGAAGATGTGCTTGGGCGCGGGCATCGCCGGGCTGACGCCCGGCGCTCACCAATACGGGGAATGCGGGGAAAGTTAAGGTGAGCCCCGGGCGTCCGAGTTGAGGTGAGCCCCGGGCGTCCGAGTTAAGGTGAGCCCCGGGCGTCCGAGTTGAGGTGAGCCCCGGGCGTCCGAGTTAAGGTGAGCCCCGGGCGTCCGAGTTGAGGTGAGCCCCGGGCGTTAGCCCGGGGATAAACCCCCGGCGCTCACCTCAATGCGGGGAAGGGAAGAAATGTTTGGGGGCGCGGGCATCGCCGGGCTGACGCCCGGCGCTCACCAATACGGGGAATGCGGGGAAAGTATGGTGAGCCCCGGGCGTCCGAGTTGAGGTGAGCCCCGGGCGTCCGAGTTGAGGTGAGCCCCGGGCGTTAGCCCGGGGATAAACCCCCGGCGCTCACCTCAATGCGGGGAAGGGAAGAAATGTTTGGGGGCGCGGGCATCGCCGGGCTGACGCCCGGCGCTCACCAATACGGGGAATGCGGGGAAAGTATGGTGAGCCCCGGGCGTCCGAGTTGAGGTGAGCCCCGGGCGTTAGCCCGGGGATAAACCCCCGGCGCTCACCAATACGGGAAATGCGAAAAAGTTGAGGTGAGCCCCGGGCGTTAGCCCGGGGGTACCCATCCATGCCCCCCACCTCACTTCATTCAGGGCTCTTGCGCGCCCTGTTCGTCTTATTTATCCCAAGTTTCTTAATGTAACAATAATATGGATTTATTGCTTTGTTTTTAGATTGATTTGGCAGGTGATATATTAATATGGAAAGAAATCTTGCGATTGAGCAACAGACTGCATTGATGGTATGGGGCTAACGCATTAACTTTAGCCCATCTTATCTGATTGAATTATTCGATATTTCCTGAACGATACGCCAGAGTATTCTTTCATGATTTTGCGACGCCTGTTCTCGTGGTTCCTCCGTCCTGTCCGCGCCAACAAGCCTTTTCAGATCAAGCCGACGATGCTGGCCATGGAGGCGCTGGAAGAGCGCATGGTGCCGGCGTCGCACACGCTGTCGATCGTTTCGCCCGAGTTGGTGGGCCGGGTGCCGGACGCCGAGTTGGCGGGCACCACGGTGATCACGCTCGACGCGTCGGGCGACGCGATCGGGCAGTTGAGCCGGGCGCGTCGTCAACTACGGCTTCGACGGCGACGACACGATCGACCTCACCGGCGTGCGCTCGATGGCCTGGCTTGACGGCGGCCTCGGCAACGACATCCTCATTGGCGGATCCGCCAGCGACTGGTTCAATGGCGGCGACGGCGCCGACCTCATCGCCGGCGGACTGGGCGCCGACGACATCAGCGGAGGCGCTGGCAACAACATCCTCTCCGATGGAGGCGTCGGCTTGCGCAACACCGCCACCACGCTGCGCGCCGTGCTCGACCGCTGGGCCGCCATCGCCAACCCCACCGACGCCGACTACGCCGCACTGACCGCCGACCTCTCGTTCGTGTTGGACAACGCCTCCGCGGACACCCTGCGCTGGCAGGACGGCATCGACTTCTTCTGGTCGTCGACGGCGAACCCGGCCGTGGTCGACATCCTCGACCGCCTCGCCAGCGAACGCCGCCGGCAGTCGTGATCCGGGAAGGGGGCGGCCGGCGGTCCGCTTCCTTCATCCCGGGCGACGGGTTAACATCATTATCCATCCCTTGGGGGGGTTCGGATGATGGCGATCTCCCGGACAAGCGGGTTCACCCGGCGCGGCGCGATCGGCGCCGGGGCCCTCGCGGCCGCGGGCCTCGACTCCCTCGGGGCGGCGACCGGGGGTGACAGGTCGTTTGGCCGGGCCAAGAGCCTCCTTTACCTCTTCCTCAACGGCGGCCCGTCGCAATACGAGACTTTCGACCCCAAGCCCGACGCGCCGGTTGAGATCCGCGGATCGTTCAAGCCCATCGCCACCTCCGTGACGGGGGTCCGCTTCTGCGAACTGCTGCCCAACACGGCGGCCATCGCCCACAAGCTGTGCGTCGTGCGGTCGATGTCGACGGGCGATCCCAACCATGAGTCGGGCGGGTACTGGGTGAACACCGGCCACCCCTACCGGGGCGCCAACATGCGCGCCACCCACCCGACCGACTGGCCCACCTTCGCCTCCATCGTGCGGATGCTGAAGCCGAGCACCCGCATCCCGTTCAGCGCCGCGGTTTTGCCCGAGCCGATCATCGCCAACCCGGGCGTGTTCCTGCCCGGACAGAACGGCGGGTTCCTCGGCCAGCGTTGGGATCCCGAGTATTTCCGCTGCGACCCGACGGTGCCCGGTTTCCGCATCGAGGGGTTCGACCCGCCCGCCGACATGACGCCCGAGAGGCTCGGCTCGCGGGTCGCGCTGGCGCGCCGCATCGACATGGGCGCGCCCTGGGCGGGCGCCTCGGGCCCGGCGCGCGAGCAGGACCGCGTCTTGGGCGAGGCGATGGACATCGTGCGGTACCGCGCGGCGCGCGAGGCGTTCTGCCTCGACCGCGAACCCGACGCGCTGCGCGACCGCTACGGCCGGTTCAAGTGGGCCCAGTCGCTGGTGCTGGCGCGCAGGCTCATCGAGGCCGGGGTGCGCATGGTGTTCGTGAACTGGCCGCGCGAGCCTGGCGACATCAACATGGGCAACCCGCTCTGGGACACCCACTCCGCCAATGACAAGCGCATGAAGGATGTCCTGTGTCCGCAGTTCGACCGGGCGTTTCCGGTGCTGCTCGACGACCTCGCCGCGCGCGGCCTGCTCGACGAGACGCTGGTCGTGGTGGTGGGCGAGATGGGCCGCACCCCCACCTTCAACTCCTCCGGCGGCCGCGACCACTGGGGAAATGCCTGGCCGTTCCTGCTCGCGGGCGCCGGCATACGCCCTGGGCAGGTGGTCGGCGCCAGTGACCGCCGCGGCGCCGAGGTGCACGACGGCAAGGTGAACCCCTCCGACCTGACGGCGACGATGGCGCACCTGCTGGGGATCGGCCACCACGCCATGTTCCGCGACAAGGCCGACAGGCCGCACCGCGTCACCGACGGCCAGCCGATCTGGCGCGCCCTCGCCTGAACTCCTCCCGCCGTCCGCGCGGCGAAATCCGATGCCAACCCGGCACGCCCCGGGCGGCAGCCCGGGGAATCGAAACCCGCTGGTGGCGATTGCCGGGAACGATATGGTGAGCCCCGGAAACGATAAGGAGAGCCCCGGGCGTCAGCCCGGGGGTTCCTTAGCCCGGCGCTCACCTCGATGCGGGAATACGGGGAAATGGAAGAAGTGTTTGGGGGCGGGAATCGCCGGGCTGACACCCGGCGCTCACCAATACGGGGAGTTTGAAGAAAGTAAGGCGAGCCCCGGGCGTCCGAGTTGAGGTGAGAGCCCCGGGCGTCAGCCCGGGGGTTCCTTAGCCCGGGGCTCACCTCGATGCGGGAATACGGGGAAATGGAAGAAGTGTTTGGGGGGGCATCGCCGGGCTGACACCCGGCGCTCACCTCAATGCGGGGAAAGTTGAGGCGAGCCCCGGGCGTCCGAGTTGAGGTGAGCCCCGGGCGTTAGCCCGGGGGTTCCTTAGCCCGGCGCTCACCTCGATGCGGGAATACGGGGAAATGGAAGAAGTGTTTGGGGGCGGGAATCGCCGGGCTGACACCCGGCGCTCACCAATACGGGGAGTTTGAAGAAAG